>Ga0169931_10000487_pt1 | contig 64787 bp, 44 predicted proteins | sample Kivu_15m_20L_FD_129675 | JGI IMG/M metagenome (GOLD analysis project Ga0169931, IMG submission 129675) | Freshwater microbial communities from Lake Kivu, Western Province, Rwanda to study Microbial Dark Matter (Phase II) - Kivu_15m_20L... | ecosystem: Environmental > Aquatic > Freshwater > Lake... | reverse complement strand
TCCTTGAAGCCGCCGCGAAGGTGAAAAAAATTTCCGCAGCACTGCCTTCAAATTTCTCCAAAGAGAGCTACGATCTGGAGCTGAACTTTCTTCTTCTGCCCTGATCCCACGAATGAACGCACGAGCGCTTTGTTTCATCACCCTGCTGGCCGTCTGCCACGGCACGCGGGCAGAGGCTGGCATCCTCGAACGCGTGCGCGGCTGGATCGGCCTCGGCGACAAGGCGGAAGTCGCGGAGCCGAAGAAAACAATGCCGCGCATCCGCATCGGCCCCTTCACGGGCGGCACCGGGGCCAGTGCGCAGGATGCCCTGCGCAAGGAACTGCTCGACTCGCGCGAGTTTTTCGTCGCCGGAACGGAGGAAAAGGCCGACTTCACCGTCGAAGGGTCCTCCATAGGCGGACGCGTCACCGGCAAGCTGCGGGACAGCAAGGGCAAGGATCTGTTTCAACGCAGCTACGCCGCCCCCGGTCTGGATGAGAACCTCAAGGCCTTCACCGACGACGTGATCTACACCGTCACCGGCAGGCCCGGGCTCGCCACCAGCCGCATTGTTTTCGTCAGCGACCGCACTGGCCGACGTCAGATTTATGTGTGCGACGCCGAGGGCGGTGACGTGCATCAGGTCACGCACGATAAGCATGGCGCGGTCTCGCCCTCGCTGGCCCCCGACTCCTCCATGGTGGCCTTCACCAGCTATCGCAGCGGATTTCCCGTGATCCGACTGCTCGATCTCAATGTCGGCTGGGAGCGAGGCGTCACCGACACACCGGGCAGCAGCTTTGGCTCCGCTTTTTCACCAGATGGCACTCACCTCGCCGCCATGATGAGTTTCATCGGCAATCCCGAGATTTTTGTCAGCGATCTCGGCTCGAACACCGCCGCCTGCATCAGTGACTCCGTCGGCGCCCCCGCCAGCCCTTCTTGGCACCCGGATGGCAAACAAATCGTCTTCTCCGATGATTCTGGCGACGGGCCGAAGCTCTACATCGTCGAGGTTCCGCAGAAAGAGGGCCAGGCATCGCGGCTCTTCCGCTGGCGCACAGGCTATCACTTCTGCACCGATCCCGAATGGTCACCGGACGGAGGCAACATCGCCTTCACCACGCGGAAAGGCGGCGAATGGGCCGTCGCTATCAAGCCCTGGCCGAACGGTGGCACGCGCATCATCCAAGCCGGAGGCGCGCAGCATCCTTCATGGAGCCCGAATGGCCGCCTCATCACCTACGTCCAGCATGGCGAGCTTTATGTCCATGATCTGAACAGCGGCAACCGCCGCTCCCTCCTGCGCGGATTTGGCCGTGTCTCCGAACCCCGCTGGATGCGGTGACTAAACTGACGAATGCCCCCCATGAGAATGACGAATCTCCGATCAGTCTTTGCTGCCATCCCGAACGCGTCGTTCGCCTTCGTGCTTGTTCTTCTCCTCCCTTCGTGCGGCAGCATTCCGATGCCTGCCTTCTTCAAAAATCCTGCGGATGAAGCCATCGTTTATGCTCTCGGGTCGCGGGAGGGATACACCTCGCCATTGAGTGAGCCGCTGAAACCGGCCTGCCCTGCCTTGCGCTTCGATGACGATGAATTCCGGGTTGCCGAGTCGCATGAGCGGCCCATCCGCGACCTCGCGAAACAGATCGAGACGAACAAAAAAGCCCGCCTGCTCATCGCCGGCTACGCGCCGCCCAATCTTCCCCAGGATCATGCGCGCTCCATCTCTGACCGGCGTGCACTGGCCGTGCGGCAGCGATTCATCGAACTCGGCATCGAGCCTGCCAACCTTCAGACCGTTGGTTACGGCAACGATTTTTCGCCTAGCAGCCCTTCCTCGTCTGTCGTCGTCATCTACCGGCAGAACTGAAATTTGCGTCGTCTATTCGTTTGCCCCTCTGCTGGCAAGATGACAAAGGAACCATCGTTTTTTCGCCCCTATCATGCTCTCCCGCCAGAACCTCCTCGCCGCGCTCTCCATCGTCGCTCCGCTCCTGTTCGTCGCCGCCAAGCCTGATAAACCCAAGAAGGACAAGGGACCGTTTGAAGTCGCCAAGCCTGCGTTCCCGCCGGATTACAACCAGCCGGCCTTCGACGCCGCTCAGGCGAAGCCGGAGCACCTGGAGCCTTCCATGTTCCAAGTGCCCGAAGGCCTCGAAATCACCGTCTGGGCCACCTCGCCGCAGCTTTTCAATCCGGCGAACATGGACATCGACTCCGCAGGCCGCGTGTGGATCACCGAGGGCGTCAATTACCGCCGCCACAGCGGCCGCAGCCGCGAGGGCGACTGCGTGCGCGTGCTGCAAGACACCGATGGCGATGGCAAATGCGACAGCAGCCATGTCTTTGTGCGTGAAAAAGAACTCGAGTGCCCTCTCGGGGTAGCGGTGTTCGACAATGTCATCTTTGTCTCCAACACGCCCAACATCATCAAATACACGGATGTGAACCGTGACCTCAAATTCGACCCCGCGGTGGACAAGCGCGAGATCTTCCTCTCCGGCTTCGAGCAGCCGCAGCACGATCACAGTCTGCACAGCGTCTATGGCGGGCCCGATGGCCGTCTTTACTTCAGCAACGGCAACTGCGGCGCTCTATTCAGCGACAAAAGCGGCAACACCTTCCGCATCGGCGGAGCCTACCTGAACAACACCTACACCGGCGAAAAGAGCGATGACGGCCATGTCTATGTCGGTGGCTTCACCGCCAGCATTGATCCCAGCGGTCACAAGGCGAAGATCCTGGGCTTCAACTACCGCAACAGCTATGAAGGCGTGCGCACGAGCTTTGGCGACATGTTCCTCAATGACAACGACGATCCGCCCGCCTGCCGCGTGAGCCATCTCATCGAAGGCGGTAGCTTTGGTTTCTTCTCCAGCGATGGAAAACGCCAGTGGCGTGCCGACAAGCGCCCTGGACAGACGATTCCTGTGGCCGAGTGGCGTCAGGAAGACCCGGGCATCATTCCCGCAGGCGATGTCTACGGGGGCGGTGCGCCCACCGGCATGTGCTTCTACGAAAACGGTGCGCTCGGCGACAAATGGAACGGCCTGCTGCTGAGCTGCGAGACAGGACGCAATGTCGTCTTCGGTTACCTCCCGAAACCCGATGGTGCCGGCTTCAAACTCGAACGTTTCGACTTCTGCACCACCAACACCACCGGTGTCTTCAAAGGCAGCGATTTCGTTGGAGGACAGAATAACCTCTCGAACGATCGTCATACCCTCTTCCGCCCGTCCGATGTCTGCGTGGGTGCCGATGGTGCCATCTACATCAGCGATTGGTATGACAAGCGCACCGGCGGCCACCAAGACACAGATGAATCCTGCAGCGGCACGATTTACCGGATTGCACCCAAGGGCTTCAAACCACAGGTCCCCGCCATCAACTACGACACCGTCGAAGGCCAGCTCGCCGCGCTGCAATCGCCGGTGAACAATGTGCGCCATGTCGGCTTCACGCGTCTCAAAGAGGCCGGCGAAAAGGTGCTGCCTCAGGTCTTGAAGCTGCGAGATCATGCGAATCCCTACCTCGCCTCACGCTCTGTGTGGCTTGCAGCCCAGCTCGGTGAAAAAGGCCTCATCGCCACACGGAACTGGCTGGAGAGCGAAGACGTCACGAAGCGCCTCGTGGCTCTGCGCGCCATCCGCGCCGCAACGGACGATGGCCTCGAATTGATCGCCGTCATGTCCGCAGACCAGTCACCCATGGTCCGCCGCGAAGTCGCCGTGGCCTTGCGGGATGTCCCCGCGGCCCAAAGTGTGCCGGTGCTCGTCAAACTCTCGCACCACATCGACGGCGGTGACCGTTCGCTGCTCGAAGCCTGGGGCATCGGCTGCACGGGCAAGGAAGAAGCCGTCTGGGCGGCGCTCAAGCCGATTGGCGCATGGGATGACGACTTCGCCCACATCACCTGGAGGTTGCACCCAGTCGCCGCTGTTCCCGAGCTGCAAAAACGCGCCGCAGATGCCAGTCTCAAGCCTGAGCAGCGCAAGCTCGCCCTCGAAACGCTCGCCTTCATCCCGGACGCATCCGCCGCGAAGGCCGTGCTCGCCTTGGCGAAGGACAAATCATCACCGGTTCATGCCGACATCATGTGGTGGCTCATCAAACGCAGCACGGATGAATGGAGCTCCTTCGGCATCGCCGCAGAATTGAAGAAGGAAGGCATTTTCGATCCCGAGAGCGCCACGCTCACCGAAATCGTCACGCCACCGGCCGTTCCTGCTACCTATCAGGTCGCAGACGTGCTCAAGTTGAAGGGTAACGCGGCCAACGGCGGCCAGCTCGTCACCCGTTGTGTCATGTGTCATCAGTTCAACGGCCAGGGCGTTGAATTCGGCCCGAACCTCGATGGCTGGGGTCGCAGCCAGCCCGCCGAGATCATCACGCAGGCCCTCTTGGAACCAAGCAAGGACATCGCCCACGGCTATGACGGTCAGGAGATCAAGACGAAGGACGGCGTGACCATTCATGGCATGCCTCTCACCGACGGCGACATCATGATCGTGCGCAGCATGGGTGGCGTGAACCAGTTCGTCCCGAAGAGCCGCATCCAAAAGCGCGCCAAGCTCGACCGCAGCATGATGCTCAGCGCCTACCAACTCGGCCTTAGCGCTCAGGATGTGGCGGACATCGTGGCGTATATGAGGGGTGCGCAGTAGGCAGTGCGTCTGGTGCTCGTGGTGTCTGCGGCGCATGGGATGAATGGGAAGCATGCGAGGTATGTGATCCCATCATTCCCATCCTTCGTATTCCTCCCATACGTGGCATCGCCCTTGCGCGGCCTCTCAGTCACCGCCCTTCATTAGGCAGACCATTCCTCCGACGATACGCCTTCCGCACCCGCGTCATGCGTTCCTTCAGTCCGCCCTGCTCGATGAAATCCTTCTCCAGCCGAAGAAGCTGCTGGTCCACAAGGTAGTTCGTCTGGTGAATGAGACACAATGCGATGTTCGCCACCACCTCTGGTGGCCGCGTCTCCACGAATTCACGGTAGAGCTCAAAGTTCTGCGGAGTCTTGCGGCCCAGCTTGCGCACGAAGGCGGCTTCTTTGGAATCCTTCTCCCAGATCGGTAGGTCACGTGCGCGCAGAAAGTCCAGGTAATCATCCAGCAACTCCTCCAGGCTGCTGCGGGCCACGCCGGTCAGAAAGATTTCCGTATCCTTCGAGGTCCGCCCCGCCTTGCTGCCTTCGAGGATGTTCTTTTTCCCCGACCGCGCCGACTGGATCATCTGGTCAACCGTGCGGTCTCCTTTCGCGAGATGCTTGTGGGCAAAACGAAACGTGATGTCATACACCACCTCAGCCTTCTGAAACGACAGCAACGTCCGATAGTCGCCACGCGGCGGTATGATCCGCTCCCCATCAGGATGCACGGAATGTGAAACATGGGGCTCATCATTCCTATTCCTCTCACTCTTCCCACCTGGAAGTTTCTTGTTCATGGCACCCTTCAAAACGCCCACCGATAAGGCGCATTGTGGATCAGCTTATTCTTCGGATACGCGGAGATCCGGACTTGGTTCGCTGAATTTCCGCTGAGCAGCCAGACATTCGTCGCATCCTGCGCATGCAGGAAGCCGATGTGGCCGCTGCCTGCCTGGTCCACGGTCAAGGGTTGCAGAATGCAGATGGCACCATAGGTGGCCGCTACAGGACGTCCCCACCCCCACCAGTCTGATACGCGGGCACTGCCCTGCGGCTTGTAGCCAGAACGCAGGACGCACCAGTTCACGAACGCGGCGCACCAGGCCGTCTCGTCACGCAGAAGGTTTCCACTGATGCCGCAGCTCCGGAGGTATTCGAGGATGCGTGGGTTGTCGCCTTTCGCCCACTCCTGCACGCCCTGCTCCATGATGGCGATCTGCATCCATGGGGGCGGTGCGGAGAAACTCGTCGGCGCGGTGGCGGTCGTTTCCGGTGGCAGACCAGTGACCGTGCCGTTCACATTCACAATCTGGCCGGGAAACAGCACTTTCCAGTTTCCCGTGCCCCATTCGACCAATCCCGGATTCAGTTTTTGAAACTGAGCGGTGGTCATGCCGAAGGATTTCGCGATTTTGCTGGGATTGTCGCCGGGTTGAACAGTGTATTGAGCCATGCGTGGATGAATGCCACCCGCCAACGAAAAAGCCAACGCTCAATTCAAGCCGCTAGCTCATAATGCGGACCGATCACCTTGCCGCGAAGGCGGGAGGCCTTGGCTCCGGCTTGGTCGTGCTCGACGACACCATCGCGCAGGCGGATAATGCGCGTGCAGCGCTCCACCATGCGTTCATCGTGCGTGACGAAAACGAGCGTCTTGCCCTGCTGGTTGAGGTCGTCGAAGAGATCGAGGATTTCCTTGCCTGACTTGGAATCAAGGTTGCCCGTGGCCTCGTCCGCCAAGATGACGAGCGGGTTGTTTGAGAGTGCGCGGGCGATGGCGACGCGCTGCTGCTGGCCGCCGGAGAGTTCGTTCGGCTTGTGATAGAGGCGGTGCTCCAATCCAACCTGCGTGGCGAGCCGCGTGCCGGTCTCGATCATGTCGGCGTCCTTCGCACCGCCGTAATACATGGGCACGGCGATGTTTTCGATGACGCTGAGCTGCTGGATGAGGTTGTAGCTCTGGAAGATGAAGCCGAGGTTGCGGTTGCGAGCCTCGGAGAGGTCGTCGTCCTCGAGTTGCGCGACGTTTTGCCCGCCGAGGAAGTAATCGCCGCTCGTGGGCTGGTCGAGACAGCCGAGGACGTTGAGCAGCGTGGACTTGCCGCAGCCGGAGGGGCCCATGATGCAGACGTATTCGCCGGGATAGATGGAGAGCGAGACGCCCTGGAGCACATGCTGGGTGATGTCGCCCATCTGGTAGCTCTTGCGGATGTCAACCAGCTTGATGATGGGATCAGCGGAGGGCATCACGGTTTCGTGGCGGCGATGTCCTTGGCGGGCTTCTTTTTGGCAGGCGGCTCTGCGGCAGGTTTGGTTTTGCCGCCGCCGTTGCCATTCATCTCGACCTCCGACTTCCGCGGCAGCGTGAGCGCGACAGGTTCGCCACCCTTCAAACCATCCCGCACCTCGATGAACTCGTCATTGAACAGGCCGGTGCTGATCGCGCGCCGTTCCAACGCGCCGCCGTTGTTGATGTAGCAGAAGTGCTGGTCCTGCTCGACCTCGACGGACTGCACGGGCACATAAAGCACATCCGCGAGCTGATCGACGATGATCTCAACCTTGGCGTTCATGCCGGGCTTCATCCACGGATGGTAGCCGTTGATGTGGATGGTGCAGGGATAGACCTTCAGATTCGGCGTGTAACGGCTGCTGCTGGAGTCCGGCAGCACGGCAAGCTCGGCGACACGCCCGTCGAGTTCCTTGCCCGGCTCAGCATCGACACGGACCTTCACCGGCTGGCCGATGCGGACTTTTTTGATCTGCGACTCATGCACATTCACCTTCACGCCCATCTGGCTCATGTCGGGGATGGTCAGCATCGTCTGCCGGAAGCGCACACTCGCACCTTCCTCGATGGGGTAGTTGTAGTTGTAGCTGGATCCGGCGTTCAGATCGCCGTAGGCGACCAGACCCGGCTGCGCGGCCTTGATGACGCAGGCTTTGAGCTGACGCTCCAAGTCCTCGCGCTGAGTCACCTCCATCTCGTAGCGACGCTTGGCCGTGGAGAATCGTGTCTCGGCCTGGGCCATGCGGGAGCGATTCATGCGGATGGTGCGCTGGAGCTTTTTCAGCGCCTCCTGATAGCCGGCCACCAGCGTGGAGCACTGCTTGTTGAACTCATACTTCTTGAACAACGAGAGCTGTGTCTCAGCACTCTTCACGGCGAGTTCGACCTTCTCCAGATTGACCTGGTCATTCTCAAGCTGCGCCTGGGCGATGAATTTCTTTTCGGCAAGGCGCTTGGAGGCCTCGGCCTTCTGTTTGGCCACTGCCAGTTCGGATTTTCTGAGCAGAAGTTCGTCTTCGAGCTGGCGGAGCTTTTGCTGTGCTTCGCCGTCGCTATCGGCCTTCTGCTCCAGAAACGGGCTGAAGTCGATGCGCTCCGAACTGGGGGAAATGCTGGCCTTTTTCTGTGCTGGCTTGGATTTGTCGTCCGCCTTGTTTTTGACCGTATCCGATGACACAGGAGTGTTGGCCTGCGTTTCAAGCACGGCGGCATACTTGTCGAATTCCTCGACATTCTTTGGCAACGCGGCCGCGACGAGAATGGTGGCCGTAACCTCGCGTCCAAGGTATTTTTCAAAGTCCATCAGCGCGAAGACGCCTTCTTGCTGGGCGTCACGCACGAGGCTTTGGTTTTCACTTTTCTGGATCTCCCGTCCCTCGTCCGCGTCAATGTAGGCAGACACGGTGGTCTGAAACTCGATCTCGTGGGATTGTATCTTGGCTTTGAGGTCGTTGCTGTCGAGTTCGATGAGCACCTTGCCCTCCTTCACATCTTCCTCGGAGATCAGATAGCCCTCAGGGATCAGGCTGAGGATCTTCGTCGGGATTTCGATCTCACTCTTCACCTCGGTGTTTTGCAGGGCCCGAATTTCGCCGCCCTGGAGCACGTTGATCTCAAGCGGACCGCGCTGCACCACAAACGTGGGCACTTGATGCGTCTCCCCTTCTCTGCCGGACATCAGCCACCATCCCGTCACGCTCAATGCGGCGACGATGGCAGTGGCGACAAGCCCCTTGATGGTCTTTCCCTTCTTCATTCTCCCTTTGGCTTTTCGTTTCTTAATACGTCCACCCACGAGCCGTCTTTCTCGATAAACAGAACGCCCATGTCACGCCAGAGCTGGAGGCGGACAAGCGCGTGATTGATGCGCGTGGAAACGATCAGGTCGCGTGTGCTGTTCATGTCGCGCTGCGCATCGACGAGGTCGATCGCCGTACCTTGGCCCTCGGCATTGAAGGCCTCCTCGACCTCAAGTCGCGCCGTGCTGATCTCCAGACCGCGCTGGGCGAGTTCATACTGCTTGCGGGCGACCTCGAGGTCACGCCAGCCCGCACGCACATCCCGCCGCACGTTTTCCTCGGCCAGTTCCAGCTCACGTCGGGAACGCTGCTCGGCGATCGTGGCAGCGCGCAGAGAGTTGCGCTCGGGTTTCTGGTTCAGATTGAGGTCGAAGTTCAGCCCCAGAGTGGTGCTACGGTTGCGCGGCGTGAGGGCGAAGTCGCTCCGATCCGGGTTGTCGAGGATGTTGTAGTTCACCAGCGTGTTCACCGATGGCAGGGTGTCCTGCTTGGCAATGAGCACACGCCGGCTGGCATCCTCCATGCGGTCGCGTGTGTTCCACAGGTCCATGCGTGTTGTCAGCGCGGTGTCGATGGCCTCGTCGAGCGTGCCCTTTTGCTCAATGATCTCGAGGTCGGTCATGTCCTTGTAGTCGAGAACAATCCGCTCCGTCACCGGCAGGCCGAGTTGAATCTTCAGATCATCCAGCGCTTGTTCATAGTTGCGCATGGCTGTGATCCAACTGCGCTGGAAGGTGATCTGCGACTGCAACAGACGGCCGAGCGAGGATTTGCTGCGCAGATTGGCCTCGGCCATCGCTTTTTCGCGTTCAACCACCTTGTTGAAGGCCATGTAGGCGATGTGGGCATTGCGTGCCGACTCACGGGTCTGAATCGTGCGGAAATACTGCGTGGCCACCTCCACGGCGAAGGTCTTGCGAAACTGCGTGAAGTTGCGAATAGCGTAGAGCACGCTGCGCTCCCCCTGGGTGAGCACTTCAGACGCGGCGAGATAACCAGCGCCGCGCAGCAGCGGCTGCGTTAGCGTGAATCCGAGCTGGGAACTGCCCGAATCCCGGCCACCGGTGAAAAAGCGGATGAAGTCCGTCGTCAGGTTCGTGGCGAGCCGCGCCCCGGTGCGGGTCAGCGTAGAAAAACCCAGATCACCACTCGTCGTGAGCGTCGAGGTGCGCACCAGGTTGTTCACTCCCGTCTGCACCTTCGTGCTGTTCAGCGTGCTGGAACCACCACCGGCGAAGATCGGTGTGTACTGCTGCCGGGTGAGGGTCAGGTCCAGTGCCGCCAGATAAACCACCTCCTTTTGCAACAGGTAGTTGCGGTTCCGATGCACCGCAAAATTCAGCGCCTCCGCTAGGCTCAAAACACGGGCGTTCTCCTCCATGAAGGCCCGGTCGCCGAGAAACTCCACCTTCCCTGCGTGCTTGCGTAGCTCCTCCATCCGCACCGGGGGCGGCGGGGTGATGTCGAGAATCGACTGACCCGAGTTCGGCACCTTGCTGGCCTTTTTCCGCAGGATGCCAAAGACCTCCTTGTCAGCCCACTTTTTGTAGGATGCTGCCGAGCAACCCGTCAGCACCAGCGCAAGCAGCGTCAGGGACGCGGCGGCAGGCTGGAAACGGTTGTGTCGTGGCATGAGTTCTTGGACCGACGCGTGATTTCGCCGGAGGGTTGGTTTTGGGGGGCTTTGCAATACGAAATTCAAGCCCCGTGTCTATCGCTGGAAAACAAAACTCCATTGCCACAGTTGAACCCACCAGTAGTATCACACCCCTACCATGTCCGACGAACCCAAAGTCGCTGAAACAGAAGAACTCCTCAAGGAGACCTCCGGATCGCCCCCGACCCGGAAGACGCTCATTGAGAAACTCGACAACTGGGATGACTGGGCCAGTTGGGATGAGTTCTATCGCACCTACTCGGGTTTCGTCTTCCATGTGGCCCGCAAAACCGGCCTCAGCGACGACGAAGCCAACGATGTTGTGCAGGAGACCTTCATCGGCGTCGCCAAGAACCTGCAAAAGAAGAAGTTCGACACCAGCCTCGGCTCCTTCAAATCCTTCCTGCTCAACCAGGCCCGCTGGCGCATCCTCGACCAGTTCCGCCGCCGCAAGAAGCAGCAGAGCCGCGAGGCCAATCTCTACGCAGGTGAGGAGCAGGACGAACGCCGCACCGCGCCCATCGATCGTTGCGCCGATCCGAACGGCGTCGCTCTGGAAAAGCTTTGGGAGAAGGAATGGCAGGACAAGGTGATGGACATCGCCCTACGCCGTGTGCGCGCCCTCGTTTCGCCGCGCCAGTTCCAGATTTTCTCCTGCTATGTGCTCAAAGGCTGGAGTCCCGAGCGCGTGAAGAAAGAACTCGGCGTCAACGCCGCGCAGGTCTATCTCGCCAAACATCGTGTGGGCCGCATCTTGAAGCGTGAAGCGGCCAAACTCGCTGAGACAGAGCAGTGACAGGCTGAAAGCCGCAGGATGGCACATGCGTAGCCTTCACATGCTCCGCACACTCGTCCTCCTGTTCTTCGTGTCCGCGCTTCACGCCGCCGATCCCGTCCCGCTTTTCATCGAAGGCTACGCTGGGCTGCGCAGCGTTGCGCAGGGTGAGGAAATCCCGATCCATGTCAGCACCACGGCGGCGAAGTTTGAGATTGAGGTCACGCGACTTGGCGCGAAGCGCGAAGTGGTGTGGAAGAAGAGCGATGTGCCCGGTGCGGCGCATCCCGTGCCGGAGGACGCCAGCGCGAATGGCTGTCGCTGGCCGGAAAGCGTGCGTGTGCCCGTCGGCGCGGATTGGAAAAGCGGCTACTACGAGGTCACGTTTCGCGCCGCGGATGCCGGCGGGAAGTGGACACATCGGGGCGCACGCACCGCGAGCAGCAGCGCGTGGTTTATTGTGCGACAAGCGAAGCCCGGCAGCACCTCGAAGATCCTTTTGCAGCTCTGCTCGAACACCTACAACGCCTACAACAACTGGGGCGGCTTCTCCGTGTATGCCTACAACAGTCTCTCGAAGAACCAGGGCAGCCGCGTGAGCTTTGAGCGGCCAGGTCCGTCGCAATTCGGCCGCTGGGAGCTGCCGTTCGTCGTGTGGGCGGAGCAAAATGGCTACCCGCTTGAATTCGCTGCCAATGACGACCTCGAATTCCGCCCCGAGATGCTCGCCAGCTACAAACTCGTCCTCAGCGTCGGCCACGACGAGTATTGGAGCACGCCGATGCGCGACAACCTGGAGGCGTGGATCGCGAAAGGCGGCAACGTGGCCTTCTTCAGCGGCAACACCTGCTGCTGGCAGGTGCGCAGCGAGGCGGAGGGCCGCGCCTTCACCTGCTTCAAGCAGAACTACCACCTCGATCCCGTTTTCCAGACGCGTCAGTTCAAGACGCTCAGCACCGCGTGGAGCCATCACCTGCTCCAGCGGCCGGAAAACCAGCTCACCGGCGTCGGCTTCCTCTGGGGCGGCTACATGCGCAGCCACGGCCAGTTCATGGACGGCGACGCCAGCTACATCGTGCACCGCCCCGACAACTGGATCTACGAAGGCACCGGCCTGAAACGCGGCGACCGCTTTGGCGGCAAGGACACCATCGTCGGCTACGAGTGCGACGGCTGCGAACTCGAGTGGCGCGACGGCCTGCCCTTCGCCACGCACCAGGACGGCACGCCGAAGACCTTCGAAGTCCTCGGCACCTGCCCCGTGCGCTGGCACCCCGATGACGTCGAGTGGTATGAGAAATGGGAGATCGGCCGCACTGGCGCCGCCTGCCTCGGCCTCTACACCAACACCGGCACCGTCTTCACCGCCGCCACCACCGATTGGGCGCATGGGCTTCAAGGGAACGATGCGCATGTCGTGCGCATCACGAAGAATGTGCTGGAGCGGCTGGGGAGGTGACCTTTTGCAAAACGTGGAAGCGGTAGGTTGCAAATGGCGATCTTCGATAACCCCGGCGATGTCCGTAATGCGCCAGCAAAGTCGTCATCTCGCTCCGCGAGATGAACGGAAGGCGGTCGCTCACACCCGGTGTCCCTGCAGGTCGTAAACCGTCGAGCCCTCGAAGCACCTTGGCTCCTCTCGCGGAGCGAGAGGGCTACTTTGCTTCGCAGGCTCGTTGCCGCCTTGTTTTGGGGACCGTATGGACCGAGGCAGCGAGCTCAACTCACCAACGGCAGCAGCTTCCCAAGCAGCTCGCTGATTTTCACGCGTTCCTGCTCACCGCTGTCGCGGTGGCGGAGGGTGACGGTGTCTTGGAGTTCGGGGCCTTTTTCGCCGCAGGTTTCGAAGTCGATGGTGACGCCGAAGGGCGTGCCGACTTCGTCCTGGCGGGCGTAGCGGCGACCGATGCTGGCGGTTTCGTCGTAGAAGCAGTTCAGGTGCTTTTTGAGCAGCGCATAGACCTCGCGGGCCTTGGCGACGAGCTCGGGCTTGTTCTTGAGCAGCGGGAAGACGCCGACTTTGATCGGGGCGACACGTGGATGCAGGCGCAGGACGGTGATGACTTCCTTCTTGCCCTTCTCATCGACTTTTTCGGTCTCGCTGAAGGCCTTGGCGATGACGGCGAGCGCCATGCGGTCGAGACCGGCGGAGGGTTCGATGACGTGCGGGACGTAGCTGCCTTTGAAAAGACGCTCGAACCACGCACGCACGGCGGCTTCGGGCATCGGCTCGCCCTTGGTCTTCGCGGCTTCGGCGGCGAGGCGTTTTTGGATGAGGGCTTCCTTCTGCTCGTCGGTGAGCTTGGCGGCGGCGGTTTTGAGTTCTTCGTCGAAGATCTCCTGCGACTTTGTGCTGGCGGTCTGGTGCGCGGACAAATCGAAGTCGCCACGCGCGGCGATGCCTTCCAGCTCCTCGGTGCCGAAGGGGAACTCGCACAGGATGTCCACGCAGGCGCGGGCGTAGTGGGCGAGGTCGGCGGGCGTCTGCCAGTAGTATTCGAGCACGTCGCCGAGGCCGATGCCTTGGTAGAATTTCGTGCGTTGATCGACCCAGTAGCGGTGCCACATCTCCCAGCCCCAATTCGGCTGCGGTTCGCTCAAATCGGCGCCTTCATGCCACTTCGCGACCTCGCCGCTGATGATCTCGACGGCTTCGTCGGGCTTGATGAAGAACTCGAGCTCCATCTGCTCGAACTCGCGGCTGCGGAAGGTGAAATTCTTCGGCGTGACCTCGTTGCGGAAGGCTTTACCAATTTGGCCGATGCCAAACGGCACCTTCACGCGGCTGGAGTCGAAGACGTTCTTGAACTGCGCGAAGATGGCCTGCGCGGTTTCCGGGCGCAGGTAGGTCACGTCGTCCTCGATGGCGGTGGGGCCGAGGTAGGTCTTCAGCATGAGATTGAAAGGGCGGGCCTCGCCGAGCATGCCGCCGGTCTCGGGATGGAAATCGACGCTGCCATTCACAGCATCAACTTTCTCCTCGCCGAGCAATTCGATCTCCTCGGGCTTGCCAGCGGCTTCACCGGCGCTTTGCGCGATGAGGGCACGGATGCGTTTGCGGAAGCTCTCGATGTGCTCGCCATTTTTCAGCAAGGCGGAGATGGCGCGGTCCCAGCGCCAGCCATTCGGGGCCTTGGCACCGCTGTATTTCATGACGACGCCGTCCTGCGGCTCGACGTGGTCGGCGCGGACGCGTTTGTTGGTCAGCGAGCACTCGCGCATGAGGTCGGCGAAGGTATCGACGTGGCCGCTGGCCTTCCAGATGGCGGGATTCATGAGGATGCTGGCATCGAGGCCGAGCACGTCCTCGCGTTCGCGGGTCATGGTATTCCACCAGGCGGTGCGCAGGTTGCGCTTCAACTCTGCGCCGAGCGGACCGTAGTCCCAAACGCCGCCGCAGCCGCCGTAGATTTCGCTGCTTTGATAGATGAAGCCGCGGCGCTTGCAGAGGGAGACGATTTTCTCCATTTGCGCGAGGGAGGACTTGGCGTCGGAGGACATGGTCGATGGGATGTAGGATGAGGTTGGGCCGAATGGCTGGAGTGCCACCGGCGAGAGGGGCGCGAAGGGAGCACTCGCACGCCTATGGCGCAACGCTTTTCAGGCCCACAGCTTCCCATCGCGCAGCCACTCCTTCATCAGCTCACGGAACGCGGAGACAGCCGGATCGTCCCCTTCCTTCGCCCACACCATGACCAGCGGGATGGTGTGCTGCGGTTTGAGCGGAATGAGGGCGAGATTGCGGCTCATCGTGCTCTCCGGCACCACACCGATGCCCGCGCCAGCCTCGACGTATTGCATGATCGTGCCAATGAGGCTGGGCGTGTGCTTGATGCGCGGCTCAAAGCCGGCTTCATCGCATGCGGCGCGGATGGTGTCGTGCGATCCGGCTCCCTCACGACGTGCCAGGATGATCAGCGGCTCGCCAGCGAGCTTCTTCCACGGCAGCGACGTCATTTTTGCCCATGGATGATCCTTGGGCACAGCGGCGCAGAATTTCTCCTCCCGCAGCAACAGCGTCTGCAAGCCCAGCGCCTCATGCGCGAGCACCGGACGCGTCAAACCAACCGAAAGCCGTCCCTTCGACACCATTTCCCACACTCGTTCAGGCGTTCTCTCTTCGAGAATGACGGTCACACGCGGAAAACGCCGCGCATACTCCTTCAGCAACCGTGCGAGGAACATCCGCGTCGGCGGACCGATGTAGCCGAGGCGCAACTCCCCTTCCTCACCCTTCGCCGTGCGGCGCACGCGGCGCAGCGACTCTTCGAGCCGCTCCAGGATCACGCCGGTCTCGCGCAGCAGCACCGCGCCTGCAGGCGTGAGGCGTGGCGAACGCCGCTCACGTTCGATCAACTGCGTCCCAAGCTCTCGCTCAATCTCCTGCACCGCACGGCTCAAGGCAGGTTGCGCGATGCGCAGGCGCCTTGCGGCCTTGGAGAAGCTCAGCTCCTCGGCCACGGCCTGAAAGTATCGCAGATGACGCAGTTCCATGATGACTGGCTTCTATACCGAGATGGCATTAAGGCGATAGCGAAAGTCTATTTTCGTTACCATGGGCTTTGCGAGACGAATCTCCTGAATGAACCCCGCCAAAATCGAAGACACACTCAAACTCGTCCTGATCGGCTGGATCGTCATCATCGCGGCTGCCTGGCTGATGGGACGACTCTGCCGGAAGATCGGCCAACCGCCTGCGGTGGGAGAAATCGCAGCCGGATTGCTGCTCGGTCCGTCTTTTGTGGGATTGTTCGCCCCGGAGTTTGTCGCCTTCATCTTTCCCGATGAGATCAAAGGGCCGCTGGCGCTGCTGGCAAAGATCGGCCTGCTGCTGATGCTCTTCCAGGTGGGCATGGAGTTCGACTTTTCGCACCTGCGGGAGAAATCGAAGGTGGTCATCGCCTCATCACTGATGGGCATCCTCGCGCCTTTGGCAGGCGGTCTCGCCATCGCGCCGTGGTTGCACCGCACTTTCGCGCCGGAGCTGCCGGAGTTTGGCTTCAAGCTCTTCGTCTGCATCGCGCTGGCGATTTCCGCGCTGCCCATCATGGGCCGCATCCTGCTGGAGATGAAGCTGGAGCGCACCGCTCTCGGTGCCACGGCCATCAGCGCCGCGGCCATCGACGACGCGGTGGGCTGGGTCTTCCTCGGTGTGGCCACCGCCATCATCAAGCAGGGCGAAAACTTCTCCTGGCTGCCCTTCCTTGGTCAGGTGGTGCTCATCGTGCTCTACTTTGCGGTCTTGATGAAGGTCGTCGGCCCGTTGCTCATCAAAGCATGGCGGAAACAGTGCCAGCAGCACCAAACCGATACCTTCACTCCCGGATTTCTCGCCCTGTTGTTCTGTTCGCTGTTCGTCTCCTCGCTCATCACGAACAAGCTGGGCATCTTTGCCATCTTCGGGGCCTTCGCCCTCGGCGTGGCGCTGCATTCGGAGCCCTCGCTCGTCAAAGCCTGGCGTGAGCGCTTTGCTGACTTCGTCATTGTCGCCCTCGTGCCGATCTTTTTCACCAATACCGGCCTCAACACCAAGATCGGCTCCTTCGACAATCCTACCGCGTGGTTTGCCTGCGCACTCGTCTCGCTCGTCGCCATCGCTGGCAAGCTTGGCGGCTGCACGCTCGGCGCACGCTGGGCTGGCTCAAGCTGGCGCGAGGGCCTTTCGATCGGTGCCTTGATGAACACCCGCGCCCTCATGGGCCTCATCGCTATCAATGTGGGCAAGGACCTCGGGCTGCTGAACGACAAGCTCTTCACCATGTTCATCATCATGTGCCTGCTCACCACCGCCACGACCGGCCCGATGCTCCGCGCCTGGCTCCCGGCCGATTTGAAAAAGTTGGTGCCGCCGTGAATGACGAATTCTGAATGACGAATGCCGAATGGAGGGCCATCAATCGCGCCCCAGCCGCATGTCCGCCCCGCTTCCGATTTTCGAACTCCGCCAGACCTTCACCGCCGCGCTCCTCGATCCCGCGCTGCCGAACCTCCTGATCAAAGCGCCCACCGGCAGCGGCAAATCGACGCAGATCCCGCAGTTCGTGCTCGATTCCAGCGTCCTCGCCGAAGGGAAGCGCTGCATTGTGCTCCAACCGCGCCGCATCGCCGCCCGCATGCTCGCGCAGCGTGTGGCGCGTGAACGAAACGCCAAACTCGGCGGCGAAGTCGGTTATCAGGTGCGCTTTGAGAATGTGACGAGCCGCGAAACGCGCCTCACCTACGTCACCGAGGGCGTCATGCTGCGCATGCTGCTCGAAGATCCGCAACTCGACCGCGTCGGCTGCATCGTCATCGACGAATTCCACGAACGTCACCTCGATGGCGACCTCGTGCTGGCCTTCGCTCGTCGTTTGCAGCGCACCCGTCGGCCCGATTTGAAGATCATCGTCATGTCCGCCACGCTCGTGCCCGGACCGTTGGTCGATTTCATGCAGCCGAGCAAGCTGCTCGAATCGCAAGGCCGCACCTTCCCCGTCGAGATTCGCTATCAAGCCCCCGTGCCGCAAAAAAACGGCTATCCCGAGCCCATCTGGGACCAAGCCGCCCGCGCCTGCGAAGCGCTCGCCACCTCACCCGGCTTCAGCGGCGACATGCTCGTCTTCATGCCTGGCGGTCACGAGATCCGCAAAACCATCGCCGCCATTCAGGGCCGCGCCTTTGCCCGTGGTCGCCGCGTGGTGCCGCTGCATGGCGAACTCACGCCGCAGGACCAAGACGCCGCCGTCACACCCGGCGAGCAGCCGAAAATCATCGTCAGCACGAATGTGGCGGAGACTTCGCTCACCATCGAAGGCGTCAAAGCCGTCATCGACGGCGGAACGGCCCGTATTGCGAGCTACGACGCCCGCCGCGGCATCAACACACTCACCGTGCAAAAGATCAGCCGTGCCTCCACCGAGCAACGCGCCGGTCGTGCGGGTCGTCTGGGGCCAGGCATCGCGGTGAGGCTTTGGCCGGAGCGTGAGCACCTTCACCGTGCGGAGTGTGAGCTGCCGGAGGTGCAGCGGCTCGACCTCAGTGAGGCACTGCTAGCTCTTCGCGTGCTCTTCAGTCCGACGGGTCCGACCGGTCAGACGCGTCCGACCGACCTCGAATGGTTCGAAGCTCCCGCTCCAGCCTCTTTAGCTCGTGCGGAGGGCCTTTTGCATGATCTCGGTGCCACAGATCAGGGTGGCCGCATCACCGATCTCGGCCGCCAGATGGCCAAGTTTCCGCTGCATCCGCGTTTCTCGCGCATGCTGCTCGCCGCGGGGGAGTTTGGTTGTTTGCGCGAGGCCGCTTTGTGCGCCGCCATCGCCCAGGGACGCGAAATTTTGCTCGTGGGCCAAAACAACGCCTCGCACAAAAACGAGGAGTTCTGGCAAAAAGACGACCTCAGCGAGTTCCAGGCTCTGTTGCGTGCTTTCACGCGAGCGGAGGCCATGAACTTCGAACCCGACGCCTGCGCCCGATACGGTCTGCATGCCATGGCATCACGCGAAGCTGCTCGCAGTGAAGAACAGTTCCTCCACCTCGCCAAACGCGCCGGTTTGACCATCAACGACGAAGTCGCCGATGGCGAAGCACTCGCCAAAACCCTGCTCGCGGCCTTCAGCGACCATCTCGGCGTCGAAACCAGCCCCGGCAGCCGCATTTACCGGCTCGCCGGCGGTTACACCGGCCACCTCGACAAAGACGCGCACATCAAAGCGCCGCGTCTGCTCGTCGCCGCCGAGATCGTCGAGGTGCAGGGCAAGGCGCTCACGGTGAAGCTCAACAACGTCACCGCCATCGACGAGGCGTGGCTGCGCGAGATGTTCCCGGCCGATTTCGCCACCGGCCGCAGCGCCCGCTACGACAGCGTGAACCGCCGCGTCATGAGCATGGAGGAGACGCGCTTCCGCAGCCTCGTGCTCGCCAGCAAGGAACGCGGCGAGCCCGATGAAACGCAGGCCGCCTCGCTGCTCGCCACCGAAGTCATCGCAGGTCGCTTGGAGCTGCCGCTTTGGAACGAAAAAGTCGAGCAGTGGATCACCCGCGTGAACTGCCTCGCCAAATGGATGCCCGATCTCGAAATCCCCGCGATTTCGGAGGAGGACCGCCATCTCATCATCGAGCAGCTCTGCCACGGCTGCACCACCTACCGACAGCTCAAGGACCGCGAAGTCTTCCCCGCACTGCACGCCTGGCTCAGCCACCTGCAGCGTGAGATGCTCGAAAAATACGCCCCCGAGCGCTACCCGCTCAAAAATGGTCGCACCGCCCGCATCGAATACAGCGAGAAGCAGCCGCCGTGCGTCAGCGTCGTCCTCCAGCAGATGTACGACATCCACGAAAACCCCAAAGTCGCCGCCGGTCGTATCAGCGTCACCGTTCACCTCCTTTCACCGGCCCAACGCCCCATTCAAACCACAGGAGACATCGGCCGCTTTTGGAAAGAAGGCTATCCCGCTGTCAAAGCGCAGCTCCGAGGAAGGTACCCGAAGCACGAGTGGCGCTAGAAGTTGCCTTGTTCCTGCGGAACAGGGTGTCGTTGTTGCCCAGCAAAAACGCTACTATGGGCTCATGCCTCGGCCGGTAGCTTTTTGGCGAGCAACTGCTGCGCCTGCTCGACCCAGCGCTCCCGCTGGATACGATCCTTGAAGGCGAGGCGGGAGGAGAACTCCTTGATCTGATCTTCGCTCCACGAGGCGATCTGGGCGTAGGTGTACACGCCGAATTCGTGAAGGCGCTTCTCAAGCACCTCGGCGATGCCTTTGAGCATAGTGAGATCGTCGATCTTCTCCGGCTTGCTTTTGTAAATCAGTCCAAGACGGGGGTCGAGCACCGGCTGGGCGACGGCAGGCACGGGAGCGACGGGCAACTCGGTGCTCAGCGTGGGAATGGTGTCGGCTGGCACTAGACCAGCCGGTGCTGTCTCGGTTTTTTCGTCCGCTTCCTTTTTCTCGGGCGGTGGTGAGGCGACGATGGCGGCCAGTGGGGAGGCATGACGCGAGGGAGCGGGTGGAGGGGGCGGCTCCGTGGCGGGCGGCAGCGGAATGCTGGTGGTGATGGGCTTGGCGGCAGCGGGAGCGGCGGGTGTTTCTGGTCTCGTGGGCGGAACTGGTGCTTCAAGCGGGACCGCTTTGGGTTTGATCGTGCTGCCCCGCGTCGGCTTGGGTAAAAGATTTTTCGAGTTCGAGGGCTCCGGAGACTTCTCAGGCGGGGACACCGTAGGCGCCGGAGTCGCCGCGAGCTCTTTGGGAGGCATGTTGATGGTTTCGGTGGCGATGGCGATGGCTTGGCCGGATTTCACCGATTGATCGCCGATCTTGCGCTTCAATTGGGCGATTTCATCCTTCAAGGAGGCGGCTTCGCCACGCAGTTCGCGGGTCTGGCGCTTGTAGCGCCCCCAGGTGGCATAACCGAAAAGCAGGCCGACGATGAAAAAGACGGCCCCCAGCACGCTGACGAAAGCCCCGCTGTGCATGAGCATGTAAAACAGCGGTTCGGAGGAGAGAGAGTCGAGGTCGAATTTCATGACAAGGCTCTATTTGATGATGAGTTCGACGCTGCGGGGGCTGGTGGGTGCAGAGGGTGTTCCAGGAGCGACCGGATCAAAGGCCACCGCATTGATATCCGCAGAAGGGACGCCTTGGTCGATGAGAAATGACATCACTGCTACCGCCCTTGCCTTCCCGAGCTGCTTCTCGACGCTTTCCGGCCCCGCTGAGTCAGGATGGGCCCCGATGACGAGCCCGAGCGACGGACCCGCAGCGAGGAGAGCGGGTGCGAGCGTAGCAAGCTTCGTCTGTTCCTCCGGGAGGAGACGTGCGGAACCGGTTTCAAAGGCGACGACAAAACCGCGCAGCACTTCACGCAAAGATGCGAGAGTCTCGGGGGGCAGCTTCGACTGGATTTGATAGCCAGGGAAATGATACACCGAGGGTAGGAGCGTGAAACGCGCGTCCACCTTCGCCGCGCCGGTGATGGGGCGCAGCAGGCCGAGCCACTGGCTCTCCATCTGCCGCGTGGCGAGCGCTTGGAGGTGCGGGATGCCATCACTGCGGATGTCGAAGGAGCGCGGCGGCGGCGCATTGAAAAAGCCGCGCACAAAGGCGGCGAGCAGCACTTTCTTGGCAAACGAAGCCGGCAACACATGCGCGCTGGCCTTTAGCGCAGACGGATCGACGACACGCGCCTCAGCAATCTCGGCGAGCGCGGCAACGAGTTCCTCCTTCAAGGCGGTGTCTGGTAGCAGGCCGGAGAGCACGATGGCATCGTCCTTGGCGCTGATATGCAGCTCGGCGGGCACGCGGAGCATGTCGATGACGGGTTTGAGCATGGCGCCGCCTGCGACAAGCGGCGGTTTGACACCCTCCGGCCAGCGAACTTCGGCTGCGGTGCGCAGTTCGTCCATTTTTAGCGTCAAATCGGGCCGCAGCTCGGCCAGCAGGCTCTGGATGTTCTTTGCCTCATCGCCCAAGGGCAGCCAGCCGGTCACTCGCAGCGTGCTTCCCTTCAACTCCGCCTTGAGGCTCGCGCGCACATGAATGCGGTCGGCTCCGGGCTGCAATCGCAGGGGAACTAGGCTGCGAATGGCCTCCAGAGCCTTCTGCCGTGACGCGGGATCAGGTGCCTCCCCCGTGACGGCGATGTCGAAAAAGCGCACATCGACGACCGGATTCGTCACCCCCGCGGCCTGCAGGCGGGCCATCGCCTCCTGCGTGAGGACGGGGAGATTCTCCCGGCAAAACAGCCACGCATGCACCCCGGTGGCCAGCGGCAGCAGGATCAGCATGAAGAAGATGAGGCTGAGACGCATGGAAGAGCAGTGGAGCGGGCATTTGACACAACGGAGGCGAAACCGATACTCGGCGTCCTTCCGGGCCGCCGTACCGTTAAAAGTTTGCGGCCTGAGAGGCAAGAATTAACTGCTCACACACTCCCAAATCACGCCCATGTCAGTCGTCATCGCCGGAACCGTCGCCCTCGACAATGTCAAAACCCCGCAGGATTCGCAGGAGAACCTGCTCGGCGGCTCCGCCAGCTATGCGGCGCTGGCCGCCAGCATCTTCTGCCAGCCCATCCACCTCGTCGGTGTTATTGGCCACGATTTCCCGAAGCCACACCTCGATATGCTGGCCTCCCGTGGCATCACGCTGGAAGGTCTGGAACGCAGCGCGGGCGAATCGTTCACCTGGACCGGCGAGTATCATGAGGACATGAACAACCGCACCACGCACAAGGTCGGCATCAACGTCCTCGAACAGTGGCAGCCCAAACTCCCGACCGCCGCCAAAGAGGCCAAGGTCGCCGTGGCAGCGAATATGAGCCCGGACAACCAGATGCAGATGCTCGACCAGATCCAGGCCGACTTCGTCACCGCCGATACGATGGATCTGTGGATCAGCATCGCCAACGAACGCCTGCATGAAGTGCTCAAGCGCATCGACCTGCTCGTCATCAATGACGGCGAGGCCAAGGAATTCGCCGGCACCACCAATCTCGTTGACGCCGGCCGCCGCTTGCAGGCCAAGGGACCGCGGTTTGTCATCGTGAAGCGTGGCGAACACGGCAGCTTCCTTTTCGGCGAGAAGCCGGAGAATTTCTTCGCGTGCTCCGCCTACCCGCTGCACAGCGTTTTCGATCCGACTGGCGCGGGTGACAGCTTCCTGGGCGGCCTCTCCGGCTGGCTGGCCGCAAACGGCAAAACCAAGCCCACCTTCAACGATTTGAAGCAGGCCGTCGTCCACGGCAGCGTCACCGCCAGCTACACCTGCGAGGCTTTCAGCACGCACAAGCTGCAAACCGTGACGAAGGCCGACATCGCGGCACGCATTGCCGAACTTCGTGGTTTCACGAGCTTTGCTTGAGCACAGCCCCCTTCCCCAGCCATGTGGACCCCCATCAAGACCTTTACCGACATCAAGCTGGAGAAAACCAGCGACGGCATCGCCAAGATCACCATCAACCGCCCCAAGGTGCGCAACGCCTTCCGGCCGCTGACGGTGAAGGAGATGCTGGAGGCGTTCGACATCGTGCATGAGGACCGCGACGTGGGCGTGATCATCCTCTGCGGTGAAGGTCCCCTGGCCTTCTGCTCGGGTGGCGATCAAAAAGTGCGCGGTAACGCCGGTTATGTCGGCGATGATGGTGTCCCACGCCTGAACATCCTCGATGTGCAGCGGAAGATCCGCACGATTCCAAAGCCGGTCGTCGCCATGGTGGCCGGCTACGCCATCGGCGGAGGCCATGTGCTGCACGTGGTGTGTGACTTGACGATCGCTGCGGAAAACGCACGTTTCGGCCAAACCGGTCCGAAAGTGGGCAGTTTCGATGGTGGCCTCGGCAGCAGCTACCTCGCCCGCATTGTCGGCCAGAAAAAGGCCCGTGAAATCTGGTATCTCTGCCGTCAGTATGATGCGAAACAGGCTCTCGAAATGGGGCTGGTGAACACCGTCGTCCCACTCGATCAACTCGAGGAAGAAACCCTGAAATGGTGCCGTGAGATGCTCCAGCACTCCCCGTTGGCCCTGCGCTGCCTCAAGGCGGCCCTGAACGCGGATTGCGACGGACAAATGGGCCTGCTCGATCTCGCCGGGAACGCCACTTTGCTCTACTACATGAGCGAGGAGGCCAAAGAAGGCAAAAATGCCTACGTCGAGAAGCGGAAGCCCAATTTCTCCAAGTTTCCGAGGCTGCCTTGACGAGCCTTTGGGGGCCGGGTGAGCCTTAAAAGTCAAGGACGCCTTTATGGTTGCCTCCCGCGGGGGAGTTTGTAGAATCAGCGCGTCAGTTTTGACACACTCTCTCCCAAACATGGCCAAACGCACCACCTCCAAGCCGGTCTCTCCCGCCCCCGCAGCCTCCTCCTGCGCCTACGATCTGAAGCAAATCCGCGAGATCGTGGAACTCATGGCCGAGAATGACCTGACCTATTTCCACAGCGAGCAGAAAGGCGCCAAGCTCGAGCTGCGCCGTGGTTCCGATCTCAACACGATCAAGGACTTCATCAAGAACATGCCCATGGCCTCCGCCGCCCCCGTGGCTGTGGCTGCCGCCCCGGCACCGGTTGTGACAGCCGCACCGATTGCCGCGCCCGCCGCAGCACCTGCTGCTGCCACTGCCAAGAACGACCCCATCGGCCCCACGATCAATTCCCCCATGGTCGGCACCTTCTACCGCGCGGCAGCCCCTGGTGAAAAGGCTTTCGCCAGCGTCGGTGACGCAGTCGATGAGAACAGCAACGTCTGCATCATCGAGGCCATGAAGGTCATGAATGAAATCAAGGCTGAGACCCGCGGCACCATCGCCCGCATCCTCGTGGAGGACGGCAAGCCCGTTCAATACGGCCAGCCTCTGTTTGAGCTGAAAGCGTAGAGCAACGGGCAAAGAGCGTGGAGTCCAGAATTTCATCCCGACCTACGCTCTTCTGCCGCGAACGCCCTTCCACCTGCCTCGAACTCTTCGCCCTACGCCCCTAGCCCTTCGCTCTAATGTTTAAAAAAGTCCTGATCGCCAACCGTGGTGAAATCGCCCTGCGCATCATTCGCGCCTGCAAAGAACTCGATGTCAAAACGGTCGCTGTTTATTCCGAAGCGGACGTCGATTCCATGCACGTCCACCTCGCCGACGAGGCCATCTGCATCGGCCCCGGTCCCAGCACCGAGAGCTACCTGAAAATGAGCCGCATCATCTCCGCGGCCGAAATCGCGAACGTCGATGCCATCCACCCCGGCTACGGCTTCCTCTCCGAGAAGGAGGAGTTCGCCGAAGTCTGCGAGAAGTGCAAAATCAAGTTCATCGGACCCAGCGCCAGGGTCATCTCCATGATGGGTGACAAAAACGTCGCCCGTGAGACTGCCTTGAAGGCTGGTCTTCCGATCACCCCGGGTTCCGACGGCATCATTCATACGGAAGAAGAAGCCCTCGAATGGGCGCGAAAGATCGGGTACCCGGTCATGATCAAGGCCAGCGCTGGCGGCGGCGGACGCGGCATGCGTCCCGTTTTGAATGAGGCCACGCTGATCTCCAGCTTCCAAGCGGCGTCTTTGGAAGCCATGAAATGCTTCGGTGATGGCTCCATGTACATGGAAAAGCTCGTCGAGAAACCTCATCACATCGAGTTTCAGGTCGTCGCCGACTCCCACGGCAATGTCGTCCACCTCGGCGAGCGCGACTGCTCCATGCAGCGCCGCAATCAGAAGATCATCGAGGAGTGTCCCTCGCCCAAGATGTCTCCCGAACTGCGCAAGAAGATGGGCGACGCCACGGTGAAACTCTGCAAGCAGATCGGCTACGAAAACTGCGGCACCATCGAGTACCTCGTCGATAACGATGGCAAAAACTTCTACTTCATGGAGATGAACACCCGCATTCAGGTGGAGCATCCCATCACCGAGGAAGTCTATGGCTGCGACCTCATCAAGGAGCAGATCCGCATCGCAGCCGGTCTCCCGCTCTCCGAGCATGTCCTCAAGGCCAAGCCCCGCGGTCACTCCATCGAGTGCCGCATCAATGCGGAGGATCCTGCCCGCAATTTCGCCCCCAGCCCCGGCAAAATCAATCTCTGGTACACCTCCGGCGGTCGCGGTGTCCGCGTGGACACCCACGTCTATTCCGGCTACTCCGTGCCGCCTTATTACGACTCGATGATCGCCAAGCTCATCGTCACCGGCGCCACGCGTGACATTGCCATCCGCCGCATGCGCCGCGCCTTGGGAGAATTCACCGTCGAAGGCATCAAGACCAGCATCCCGCTGCAAAGCCAGATCCTGACCACCTCCGACTTCCAAAACGGCCAGTACGACATCACCTGGGTGGAGAACTTCCTCCGCGCCGAGGGCAAGAAGGCCTGAGCCGCGCTAGGCCAGCCGACATTCTAACCCGCGCCACACACCCACTGAGCGATCATCGTTCAGCGGATCACGCCCCAGTTCCTCCCCAGAGGAAAATAGCAGAACAAGGCCGGGCCCACGAGGTTTCTGTCCGGGACCACGCCCCACTTGCGGCTGTCGGAGCTGTTGTAGCTGTTGTCTCCGAGCGCAAAGTACTGCGAGTCACGCAACTGCACGTGATCGTAGCTGCCCCACACACGGGCGGCGGGCCCGTAGCCTCGGTAGCCATCCTGGGGCGCGGATTCAGTGCCGGTCATGACGCGTTTGAAGCCGGGTTCCTCCGCCATCTTTCCGTTGATCTTCAAAAGCGGTGATTCAACCGACAATTCATCGCCGGGAACGCCCGCGAGACGCTTAATGTAATGCTGCGAGCCCTGCTCTGCAGGAACACCGATGGCGCTGATGTTTTTTGTGGTGAATACAAAGACCTCCCCGCGTGTTGGGCGACGAAAATGGTAGGAGAACTTGTTCACCAGCACATGATCCCCCGTATCAAGCGTACCACGGGCCAAAAGTTGCCCCTTCGTGACGTACACGCTGCCCGCGCCGGAAATCCTCCGCTCCGCCTGCGCATCCGGCGTGATTGACGCCCCTTCCGCTGATACTGGCACCTTCAGATACCCTGCCATGCCGAGATTGAACTCCGCATCCGTGGCCAGTTGCCGCATCGGTGCCCAGATCCATTGGGTGTGCCCGTCGGCGTAATGCAGGCGGCAGTGCGTGAAGAAACCCATGAAACTGTGCTCGGTCAACGCGTCTGGCCACGGCTTGAGATGACCGGAATGGTTCGCGACCACATTGAAGTAGCTGCGCCCCGTCACCCAGTCCTTCACCTGGGCGAAAATGTTGGGCGTCACATCCTTCTCCGTGTGATTGGCCACCAGGCCATACAAGGTCGGCTGCATCGATCCTGTGGGAATCTTGAACGGCTGGGCGATGTAGCTGCGGATGCCCAGCGCGATGACGATGGCGACGAAAAACACCTCCACATTGTCCGCGATGTCCGAATGCTGCATCCCAGGCAGCGCCTTTTCACAGGCGGTGTTGATCTCAGTGCTCAGCGCATCGATGCGAGCACGATCACGCGAACGCATGGCATCCTCCAGGCTGGAGCGCAAGGTGCGGATCTCGTCCAGTTTGGCCGCAGGCAGCACATCCCGCTTGTAGTTGATGAAACGCGTCACGCCTTTGTGCAGGAGCTTCGCGTGCTTGAGGTAGCGCGGGGTGAGGAAAAACATGGCGTGATGCTGAAACGGTCAGTTGTTCTTCAAAACTTCAATGAAGGCTTCCTGCGGGATGTTCACCTTGCCGATGGCCTTCATCTTCTTCTTACCTTCCTTCTGCTTGTCGAGGAGCTTGCGTTTGCGGCTGATGTCACCGCCGTAGCACTTCGCAGTCACGTCTTTGCGCAAGGCGCTGATGCTTTCGCGGGCGATGATTTTGCCGCCGATGGCAGCCTGGATGGCGACGACGAAAAGCTGCTGCGGGATGACCTCTTTGAGCTTCCCACATAGCTGGCGGCCGCGGGATTCGGCCTTGGAACGGTGAACGATGCAGGAGAAGGCATCGACGGGGTCGCCAGCGATGAGGATGTCCATTTTGACGAGTTCGGCGGCCTGGTAGCCGGCGTGTTCGTAGTCCATGCTGCCGTAGCCGCGGGTGATGGACTTGAGCTTGTCGTTGAAGTCCACGAGGATCTCATTCAGCGGCATGACGGTGTGCAGGAGCACGCGACGGTCGTCGAGGGTCTCGGTGTTGTTGACCTGGCCGCGCTTGTCCATGACGAGCTGCATCATGTCACCGATGTACTCGTTCGGGATCATGATGTTCACCTTGACCATGGGCTCGCGGATCTCGTCGATCTCCTGGGCGCTTGGGAGGAAGGTGGGATTGTCCACCATGAGCTCTTCACCATTCGTTTTGCGGACTTCGTAAATCACGGACGGGTAGGTCGAGATGACGTCCATGTTGAACTCGCGGCGGAGACGCTCCTGGACGATCTCCATGTGCAGGAGGCCGAGGAACCCACAACGGAAGCCGAAACCGAGCGCGGCGGAGCTCTCCGACTGGAAGGTGAAAGCAGCGTCGTTGATCTGCAGCTTGCCAACGGCGAGTTTGAGCGCCTCGAAGTCATCCGTGCTGACGGGATAGATGCCGCTGAAGACAAGAGGATGGATCTCCTTGAAGCCAGGGAGCGGCTGGGGGGAAGGTTTGCGCGTCTCAGTGATGGTGTCGCCAATTTTCACGTCGGCGGTGGATTTCACGTTCGCTATGAGATAGCCCACGTCGCCGGGTTCCAGCTTCTCACAGGTGGTCATCTTCGGGCGGAAGATGCCGACGTCCTTGATTTCATAATCAAGCCCGGTGGACATCATGCGGACTTTTTGCCCGCGAATGATGGTGCCGCTGACGACGCGCACATAGCTGACGACACCGCGATAGGCGTCGAAGACGGAATCGAAGACGGAGGCCCGCAAATAGCCATCACCAGGGTCTTTCGGGTGCGGGATGTAGGCCACGATGGCCTCGAGGATGTCCTCGATGCCGATGCCCATCTTCGCGCTGGCGGGGACGGCTTCATCCGCGGGGAGCTGGAGGATGTCCTCGAGCTGGCGCTTGCACTTGTCGATGTCGGCGCTGGGGAGATCGACTTTGTTGATGACGGGGATGACGTGCAGGTTCTGCTGCATCGCGAGGTTCAAATTGGCCACTGTTTGAGCTTCCACGCCCTGGGAGGCGTCAATCAGGAGCAGCGCGCCTTCGCAGGCGGCGAGCGAACGGCTGACCTCGTAGCTGAAATCGACGTGGCCAGGCGTGTCAAGGAGGTTGAGCTTGTACATCTGGCCGCTGCGGGCCTTGTAGTTCATGCACACGGGGTGTGCTTTGATGGTGATACCACGCTCGCGCTCAAGGTCCATCGCATCCAGGAGCTGGTCCTGCTGCTCGCGCACGGTGATCGTCTGAGTGAACTCAAGAAGGCGGTCCGAGAGCGTGGTCTTCCCGTGGTCGATGTGCGCGATGATGGAGAAGTTGCGGGTGTTTTCGATGGGCATGCCGGAGGCGGGTCAGGGGGCCGCGTATCTAGGCCAGAGCTGATGTGAATGCAATGCAGTATGCTGGGCGCCTTGACCTTGACCTTGAACTTCAGCACAAGCCCCCAAGACCTTTCTCGCCTGACAAAGGTCAGCGATTCACCGCGGCAGTATCACGATTAATCTTCTGTCCGGAAGGGTCTACAACGTTCACCGTGACAAAAATGATGATGTGTTTGGTGTCAGTTTCTTTGACTTCGCTGCGGAAAAGGCGGCCAATAAAAGGCAGATTGCCCAAGATGGGCACCTGGTCGTTCACGATGGTATGCCTCTGCACCTTAGCCCCGCCCAGCACCACGGTGGCCCCATCCCAGATTTTGACCCCGGTGGTCACCTTTTGGGATTTGAAGATGGGCTGGAGGATTTGGTTCGGCGTCAGGAGACGATCCGGGGTGAGGATAGGAACAATGGTCTGAACATTTGCGGCAGTCGTGAGCACTTGAAAGTTGGAACCGCCAGGCGAGAAAATAGGCGAGCCATAGTTCACGAAGCCTTCGAACTCGGTGAGGGCTGGAGTGATGGTGAGTTCGACGCTGCCATCGTCGGCAATGACAGGCTCCACCTCCAGTTCCACCCCGGTTTTGCGCATCTCAAAAGCCGTGGGCGTGGTGGGCGTGGCAATCAAGGCCGAAGTGCCCCCGCCTCCGACACCGCCACCTCCAGCTTGGGGCAATTGGGGGGGGTCGAACTCGGTGGGGTAAATGAACTCCCGTGTGACCTCGACGGTGGCCTTGAGACCATTCTTGGTCGTGACACTTGGAGATGCGTTCACATCCACCCCTTTTTTCTGGGCAAGCCCCCGCAAAACCGTCTGAAACTGCGGATCGGTGAACACCCCGGCGACGGACAAGATGCCGGGTGCCACAGTTTGAGAGGCGTTCGCCGATCCTGTCCGAAGAAGGCTGTCCAGCGAGTTAAGCCCCGTGGCAAAGGAGCCTGAACGAAGTCCGGATGTGATTGGACCACCGCCACCACCACCAACTCCGGGGACAACTCCAGCCACATTGGGACCCGCAAGAGCGTTGTTGATGGACTGAGCGGGAAACAACTGAGTTCCACCCGTTCCCAGAACTGCAGGGATGGTAGAAAGGCTTCCAAAAGGATAGTTTTGGGAGTTGAAGGGGGTGCCGTTGCCTGAAGTGCCACCACCAGCGAATACGTTGTTGCCATTCATCCCATTTCCTCCCAGCAGCCAGTCAAACCCCAGTTCGTCCAAGTTGGTCTGATTCACTTCGATCATCCTCACCTGAACCACGGCAAGCTTGGGGGCGGCCTTCGTGGCCTGTTCGACCAGCAGTTCCACCATGTCCATGTTCTGAACCGTGTTGCGCACAGTCAGCAGGCTGGTGGCCGCATTGAAAGTGGCGCTGGAGCCTTCCGGGAAAGTCACCCCGCGTGCTTCGAGGAATTCTTTCGCTCCCATCCGCCGGATGGTGATTCCACCGCCTGCGGGAGCCTGGCCGCCAAAGGGATCCGCAGGGGCGGCGGCAGGATCAGCCGCAGGTGCATTCTGAATGAAGTCCGGCGGCACCCGGAACGTGCGGGTGACAATCGCGCTGCTGCGCTCGCTCAGCGAAACAAACGTCACAGCGTGCTCATCCACTTTGTAGGTCACACCGCACATCTCGCTCACATAACGCAGAAGCTCCTCCATCGGCACGCTCTGCAACGTGAGGCTGATTGGCTTCCCTCGAGCCTCCGGCGGCAGATTGAGGATGAAATTCACGCCCTTGCCCTGCGGATCAAGATCACGGCTGCGCACGCGGAGCAACTCGGCCACTTCATCCAGCGTTGCTCCCGCAAAATCCACGGTTGGGAAAATCAAAGTGCGCAGCTTTTGCGTGATCGTCTCTCTGCCGGACTGCGTGTAACCACGCGATTCGGCAGACGCGCCGAACATTCCGCTCACGTCCATGGCGGTCAGCGGCACCGGGTCTTCCCAAGTTTTGTCCACAGCCGAAAGCATCTTGGATCTTTGATGATCGTAGGCGGACTTGTAGTAGCGCTGTTTCTCCTGCTCGGCACGCTCCATGCCACGGCGGGCCGCGGAGTTGGCAGCATCAATCCGCAGGACCTCCTGGTAAGTGGAAACCGCCTTGTCTAGGTCTCCAAGCTCCAGGAAAGAGTTCGCCTTGAGCAACAGCGCCTGCACGGCCTCCACGTTCGCCACATGCTTTTCTGTCAAAGCGGGAGGAAAACGATCGGGATCAGCCAATCTATTTCTCAGCGCCAATACCCTAGAGTCATTCGGCGCGACCTCGGGTGCCAGCAGTTTTTCGATCAGCTTGTTGGCCTCCTCGAGATTGCCCTTCGCGGCCAGTTCCTGGGCTTGCAGGCAACCGGACACCACATAGCCGTTCCGGGCGGCCATACGGTGCTCCTGGGCAAGCGGGATGTTCGGCAGCGACTCGTAGGTCGCGGCGAACACAGTCAGCGCCTCCTCCGCCTTGCGTTCTTCGATCAATTGATAACCACGCGCGATCTCTTCGGCCGCTTTGTTCACCTGGATGGCTCTGCGACGCGCCTCCGCCTGCGCCAGCGACGCCACTGAGCCGGGCTGCGCCTGCGCGAGAGGTGTGAAACCGGTCATCAGGCACACAACCAGCCCGCCGCTCATCAGCGAGCACAGGATTACGGCAGGAAGGCGTTTCAAAGGGGGCTTCGGGAGCATCAAAATTTTGGAAAATCAGCTTTATAACAGGACTCTGCCGGACGCCCAAGCATTTTCTGCCACGAATCACACCCCGCAGTTGCCCTAAAGGCTCATCTTGCTCTGATGGCGGTCCTTCCTCCCCAAACTCATGTCGAAAGCCCCCATCAAAGTCGCAGTCACCGGTGCCGCCGGTCAAATCGGTTACGCCCTCCTTTTCCGCATCGCTTCGGGTGCCATGTTCGGCCCGGACCAGCCGGTGATCCTCCAGCTCATCGAGGCACCGTTTGAAAAGCCCCTGGCCGCCCTCGCTGGTGTCGCCATGGAGCTCGATGACTGCGCCTTCCCGCTGCTCAAAGGCATCGTGCAGACCAGCGATCCCGCTGTCGGCTTCAAGGACGCCAACTGGTGCCTCCTCGTCGGCGCCAAGCCACGCGGCCCCGGCATGGAGCGTGCCGATCTGCTCAAGGACAATGGCAAAATCTTCATCGAGCAAGGCAAGATCATCGACGCTGTCGCGGCGGATGACGCTCGCGTCGCGGTCGTCGGCAATCCGGCGAACACGAACTGCATGATCGCCGCCTCGCAGGCCAAACGCCTCACGCCGGACCGCTTCACCGCCATGGTGCGCCTCGATCAAAATCGTGCGCAGACCCAGCTCGCGCAGAAGGCCGGCGTCGATCTCACCGAGGTGAAGGACATCTTCATCTACGGCAATCACAGCCCCACGATGTTCCCCGCCTTCGCCCACGCCACCATCGGCGGCAAACCGACCGCACAGGTCATCAATGACAAGGCCTGGCTCGAAGGCCCCTTCTGCGAAACCGTCGGCAAACGCGGCGCTGCCATCATCGCCGCCCGAGGCGCCTCCTCCGCCGCCTCGGCCGCCAACGCCCTTGTCGATCACGTCCGCTCGCTCGTCACCCCTGGCGCGATCCATTCCGTCGCCGTGAAGAGCAACGGCCTCTACGGCTTCGATCCTGAGGTCTGGGCCGGCATGCCCGTGCGCACCACGACCCCTGGCAGCTACGAAGTCATCACCGGTTACGCCATGGACGATTTCGCCAAGTCGAAGATCGCCGCCACCAACAAGGAGCTTGTCGATGAGCGCTCCTTCGTGGCCGACATGATCAAGTAACCACCGCATTCCACCCTCCCATCAGTCCTATGCTGCCCCATTCGGTCGCATGGGACTTTTTCTTGGCGAAATGGGCTCCTTTCGCCACGTTTAGGCCTCATGCTTTCCTCCCGACGCGACTTCCTCCAGACCACCGGTTGCGGCTTCGGCTACCTCGCCTGGCAGGCGATGGCGCAAAGCCAGGCTGCGTTGGCGAATCCGCTCGCGATCAAGCGTGCTCATCACCAACCGAAGGCAAAACGGGTCATTTTTCTCTTCATGCAGGGCGGCGTGAGCCATGTGGACTCGTATGATTACAAGCCACGTCTATTCAAAGACGACGGCAAAATCATCGATGTCGCCGATTCACGGTCCGTGGCCAAAACGGGCAAAGGAGCCCTCCAGCGCGTGATGAAGCCGCTGTGGGACTTCAAGCAGCACGGTGAAACCGGACGCTGGGCCTCGAATCTCTTCCCGCACGTCAATCAGCACATTGACGACCTGTGCTTCTTCCACGGCATGCACACCGAAGGCGTCGCCCACGGCCCTGCCACGCTGTTTCTGCACACCGGCACCACCAGTTTCATTCGCCCCAGCATGGGTTCCTGGGTCATGTATGGCCTGGGCGCAGAAAACGACAACCTGCCAGGCTTCGTCACGATCAGCCCCAGCCTCGGCAACGGTGGTCCGCGCAATTACGGCAATGCCTTCCTGCCCGCCATTTTCCAAGGCACGCCTGTCGGCCGCAGTGGTCTTCCCGCGAAAGAGTCCACGATCAAAAACATCACGAACACGCTCTGGACACCCGAGCAGCAGCGCCAGCAATTCAGCCTCCTCAGCGCCCTCAATGCCGGGCAGGCCGCCAAAGCAATGCCCGGTGACACCGAAATCGACGCGGTCATCCGCAGCTACGAACTCGCCGCCCGTATGCAGACCAATGCCCCGGGCGTCATGGACCTCAGCGGAGAATCCGAAGCGACGCTGAAGCTCTACGGCATCAACGAGAAGGCCACCGACAACTACGGCCGCCAGTGCCTCATGGCACGCCGCCTTGCCGAGCAGGGCGTGCGCTACATCCAGGTCAATTACGGCGACAACTCCAACAACCCAGCCTGGGATCAGCACTCCAATCTGCCCAAGCACGGCGAACATGCCGCCGCAGTCGATAAACCCATCGCTGGCCTGCTCCACGACCTCAAGCAACGCGGCCTGCTCGAAGACACCATCGTCTGGTGGGGCGGCGAATTCGGCCGCACGCCCTACGCCCAGAACAACGGCACGGGCCGCGACCACAACCCGCTCGGCTTCACCGTCTGGGTGGCCGGTGGCGGCTTCAAATCCGGCTTCTCACACGGCGTCACCGACGACATCGGCCACATGGCCGTGGAGGACAAAGTCCACATGCACGACCTGCATGCCACCGTTCTCCATCAGCTTGGCCTCGATCATGAAAAGCTCACTTTCCGCCACGCCGGTCGCGATTTCCGCCTCACCGACGTGCATGGGCATGTGGTGAAAGAGGTTATCGCATAGGCCGGGAAAAAGCGCTTCCCTGCTTGCGACGTTTCTGATTCACTAGGGGAGATGAATCCCTTCCCGCCTCCTCCGGTCATTCCGCAACGTCCGGCTTCGCTCACCGTCTTTGGGATTTTGAATCTGATCTTTGGTGTGATGGGCCTCGTCGGATTGGTGGTCTCGCTCAAGCTCTACTACACCCCGCTGGAGGGCCAGACCGGCCTGATGGCCGATCTTCTCCGCGCTGAACCCTTCTACGCCTCCTGCATGCGCGTCATGAGCGTGCCTTCGGCCCTTTATGTGATCGCCATGATCGTTTCCGGCATCGGCCTGCTCCAGGCTCGCGATGGGGCTCGGCGTCTGGCCATTCTGTGCGGCGTGTATGGCATTCTCGCCGGCATCGTGAACGGCTATCTAACCTTTTACCACGTCATGCCCTTCACCATCGAGTACACGGTTGCGACCGTCAAGGAGCCGGCCATCGCCGGCATGATGCGTTCCTTCACCCAGGCGGGTACCATCACGGGCATGCTGGCGGCGTTTGCCTATCCAGTCGTCACCCTCATTTTCATGGGCAGGAAATCCGTGTGCGATTACTGCCGCAGCCACGCTGGCGAAACTCCGGCCTGAGACTCGCAGCCGTGATCACTTCTTCTTCGCCAGCGCTTCCAGATAGTCGAGCAGCGACGCGAACTCACGCAACGTCAGCATGTTCGCCAAACCGGGCGGCATGATCGAAATCGGCAGCTTCTGACGCGATTGGATATCCTTCACAGCGAAGGTGAATTCCTGCGCGGCCACGTTGCGCAGCTTCACGTTGTCGGCGGACTCCAGTGTGATGAAACCCATCTGCTGCGTCCCGTCCTTGAGCGTGATCACCTCGCTGGCGAAGCCCTGCGCGATGGTCTTGTTCGGATCGAGGATGTTTTGGGCGAGATCGGGACGCTTGTAGGTTTGAGCGATGTTGCCGAGGTACGGTCCCTTCTGCGGTTCGGACTCCTTCGTCGTGTGGCAGGCAATGCAGGTGGCCTTCGTGAAGGCCATTTCGCCCGTGACCACGTCGCCCTTCATCTTGAGCACCTTTTCCAGCACTTCCTCAGGCTTCAGCGTGCTGACCAGCGGCGTTGTGTCCTTCTCCCGGTTCAGGCGCATCGTCTTGGCTGCGCTCTCCGCCGCCTTTTTCACCTCAGGATCGACATCATTGAGCGCGGTAAGCACCTTGGCCGCCGAAGGCGTGTGTTTGATCAGGCCAATCGCCTCGACGATCTGCTTGCGACGCTTCGCATCCGCCCAGCCAGCATTCAGCGCCTTCTGGGTGAGCTGAATCGACTCTGGACTGCCCGTTTTGCGGTTCGCGAGGTTCAGCAGCGCTGCGTCCGCGTAGAGCGAAGTCGCTCCCTCCATCTTCTCCGCCGTCTGCTCGATGAGTTGGTGATGATTTTCGAGTTTCGGTGCATTGAAAAACGCATTCGCGGCCACATCAAAGTCTTTGCTGGAGTCTGGGAGCTTCTTGAGAGGCTCCAACGCGGCGAGCGTGGCGGAGACGCCGTCGGCGCTGTCGGTTTTCGACAAAGCGATGATCGCTTGGGACAAAGTGGCCGATTCTCTCCGAGAATCGTCAGGCTCCACTTTCGGAGAAAGTGGGCCACTCTTCAGAAGCCCCACCAACAGCGGCACCGCCTCCGCCGGAACCTCCTCCGCCGTGGCCATCTGCGCCGCGAGTTCCGGAAGCACCTTCGGGTCCTTCTTCGCGAGTTCGAGAATGCGCTGCTGCGCCTCGTTGAACTGGATGCGGTTGCGGTTCAGTTCCTTCACCAGGAAGGCCGCTTCCTCCGGCGTGGCTTTCGCCAGCGCGTCCTTCAATGCCACGGCGATCTTTGGCGTCTCGCTCCACGCCTCCGGCTGATAATACGGCCCCCGCGTGTCCGGCCGCGTCCCCCACGAATCGCCCTTCCACTCGCCTTCTTTGAAATGCAGTCGGCACAGCGCCGCGAGGATGCCCTGGCGCAACGCGGGATCAGTGGCTTTGCTGAGACGCTCGATGAGGCCGGTGACGACTTCGGAGGTGTGCATCATCGCGAGGGCGCGAAGGGCACCTTGTTGGGCCATTTGCGAAATCGAGTGCTTCTGTTCGGGCTGGAGATGAGCACGGAATTCCCTCCCCATCGCCACACTCGCCTTAAAGGGATCATCAAGAACTGCCAGGCATTGTTTCATGTGCCTACCACGACCCATGGCATGCACTGCAATGTGCACCACTGTCGGGTCTTCATCGCAAAGGAGGCGTGCAGCACTTTCGATCCGCTCCGGTGATGGATTGGCTGCAAGGCTCAAGGCGAACTCTCTTCTCAAGTTCGTGTTTTCGGACTGCCAATTGCCACTCCCGCCTGAGCCATGGTTCCGCATGCTGCGAGCGATCGCGTATGCCAGTGGGTCGTCATAGTTTACCTCAATGGTCCAACCTCCCGGGCTATCTTTCTTGTTCATGTAGGTGGCCGGGCGATGTCGCGTTGACGATCTGCCATCATTAAGCGCATATGCCGCAGCAACCCGTCCACCCGCAGGCACCTTGGTAGTGGCCACCAATTGAGATAGCAAAGGCGTTATGTCCCCAGTTAATCCACGTCCAGCAATAACCCTCTGCGCCTCCATCCTCCGGCGGTTGCTGGCGGACTCCAGCACCTTCACCAGCTCCTCATCCTTCGCCTTCGCGAAGTCCGGCAGCGGCTCGGCTTTGAAGCCCCTCGGCTTCACTTGCACGATGTAGCCGACATCGGGTCCGGCCCAATCAAACGTCGCGCCTTTCCAACTGGCGCAATAGACACGGCTCATGCCATCGACATCGGCATCGGTGGGGCGGGTCATTTTGATGAAGGGGTCGGGCTTGCGGGTTTCTTCGAAGGTGGCGCCTTTGGGCTTCACCTGATGATGCCAGAGAGCGCCGCTGCCCCAGTCGCAGGTGAAGGGAGCGTTGTTCCAGGTGCCGAAGCCGGGTTCGTCGATATAAACCGCGCCGCAGCCGCTGCCGCCGCCGTAGTCGGCGAGAGGCTGGATGCACTCGTCGTTGAAGTTTTTGTAGAGGCGCGGGTAGCCGTGGTCGTCGAGGCCGGTGAAGTGGTGGAAGCGGACGTTCCAGCCGCCGCCGTCGTTCGTGTTGTCGCGGGCGAAGATGTCCATCAGCGGGCTGATGGCGACCTCAAGGATATTGCGCGTGCCGGTGGAGTAAATTTCGAGGCCCGTGCCGTCAGGACGCACGCGGATGACGCCGCCGCCGCGATGCTGGAGCGTCCTGCCATCGGTTCCAGTGGCCTTCAGGAAGCCGAAATCGCCGCCGGCGATGTAAAGCCAGCCGTCGATGCCGAGGCTGAGGCCGTTCGTGGTGTGATCGGCGGGGCGGTCCTTGTAACCGAAGGCGATGTCCTTCACGAGGATGTTCTGCTTCTCAGCGACGCCGTCGTGATCGGCATCAATGAACTCGCTGAGGTGCGGCGGATGCACGAGGTAAAGTCGGTCGTGATCCCACACGAGCCCGCGCGGCGCATCGACCTCGCAAAAGACCTTCGTCTCATCCGCGCGGCCATCGCCATCGAGATCGCGCAGGCGGATGACGCGACCACGCTTCGGATTGCGGCCCAGCGAGCCATTTCCGTCCGAGGAAACGTAAAGCGTGCCATCGGGCTCCGCGGCGACGAAGACCGGGTAATTCGCCGCAGCGGAGTTGGCGAAGAGGGTGACTTCAAATCCATCCTGGACTTTCACGTCTTTGAGAATGGCGGCCTCTTGGTCGGGGGTGAGTTTGACGATGCGGGGAGGCACGTTACCGCTCTTCGAGTAGTCGGTTTTGTCGGACGGGTCCGACAGGTCGGACTTGTCCGACGGCTTGGCGGCCCGTGCCACGATGCCCGGTCCTTTGAGCTTCACCTCACGAATGCTGGCCCAGCCGCCTTGATTCGTGCCGGTGCAGGTGATCTTGAGGTATTTGAGTGATGCGGGCACTCCTGCCCGCACGGTGGCGCCATCTTTGCGGGCAGGAGTGCCCGCATCACTAAACACATACTCATTGGCACCTCCGGTTTGGTTCTTCGTGGCATCCACGAGGGGGCTCCAAACCTTTCCATCTGAGGAAAACTCGATCTGATGCTGATATGCGTTGTTTTTGCTCTCCCACACGATTTCGAGCCCAGTGAGGTCCTGCGGCTTTTCCAACTCCAGCGTGAGCGATTGCGGCTTTGACGCATCCGCAGTGCACCAGCGCGTGTTTTCGTCCCCATCGATGGCTTTCCACGCGAAATTGCTTTTTCCGGTCTCCTCGCTGCTCGCCGTCGCTTTGATCGCCGTGGCGTCTTTCGGCGCTGGAGCCGGTTTCGGAGCCTCAGCCGGCTTCGCGGGCACAAAGGTCACTTTGTTCTGTCCCTTGAACGGCATCAGGTAGTCCGGCGTGAGTTTGTCACAGGCCCAAAGCAGGCCGCGCGTGATGAGATCGAGGCAACGCGCATCGGCGACGGTTTCCGTGTTGTGGCCGATGGTCGTGCTGAAGCTGCGGGCGCCGGCTTTTTCGTTCGTCCAGGCGACGATGGCATCCACGGCCTTGCCTTTGACCATCTGCTTGCCCATGGCGAGCGGATGGGCGTCGAAGACGTTCGCGTTGTTGTAGAGCTCCTCTTTGATGGTGGTCCAATCGCCCAGTGGCTTCGTGATCGGGTGTTCCTTGTCCACAAAGGTGATCGCGATGGGTTCCTGCGGGCCGTGGGAGTTCGATTGCAGGCCGAGGTGCTTGAACCAGCGATCCTCGCCGGTGCGGAAGCTGTGCATGGCGCAGTGAAGATGGATGCTCGGGATGGTTTGGTGGGGAGCGAGGATGCGGGTGAGCGTTTCCTTGTCCCTCATGCTCGCCGCGCACTCGTCGTGGATGATGATGTCGTAGCCCTTCGCCCAATCCGCCTTGTCATAGACCGGCAGCGGCGGGTTCGTGGACTTGTCGTCCGTCCAAATCACATCCACCTGCACCTTCGCGCGGCTTTGGATGCCCTTGGCGATGATCTCGTGCTGCTTCGCGTAGTCGTGGCAGCAGCCACCGGTGATGAGGAGGGCTTTCAGCGGCTCGGCGGCCGAAACGGAGATTAGAGGGCAGAGGATGAGGAGAATGAGCGAGCGGAGCATGGAGAAGATGGGCAGAAGTCGCGCAAACGGCGGGATTTCAATCGGAAAAGCATCTCGAGGCACTAAATCATCTTGGCACATATCTTCGTTCGCTTTTACCCGCCGACCTGTCACTCTCACGCTCTCATGCATGTCACTGCGAAGGATATTTTGGAAATTGTGGATGGAAAACTCCTTTCAGGGGATGCTGTCGTAACGATCGAAGGATTTGCCAACCTCAAGGAGGCTGTGAAAGGCGATCTGAGCTTCTTTAACGACCCACGCTACGAGGCGCTGCTCGGCACAACCAAGGCCTGCGCCGTGCTAGTGCCACAGACGTGGACGAAATTCCCCGAAAACGTCGCCTGCATCGGCGTGTCGGATCCGTCGCGGATGTTTGAGACCATTGTGGAGAAGTTCGGCGTGCAGCCGGAGCCCTTCAAACCGGGGGTGCATGCCAGCGCTGTAATCGGCGAGGGCGTGAAATTTGAGGCTGCGAAGGTGCGCATCGGTCCGCATGCTGTGATTGAGGACGGCGTCGTCATCGCCGATGGCGCGGAGATCGGCGCAGGGTGCTTTGTCGGTCGCAACGCCCGCATCGGAGCGAATTCAAAGTTGTTTGCCAACGTGAGCGTCCACACCAGCTGTCTCATCGGCGAGCGCGTCATCCTGCACAGCAGCGTGGTGATCGGTGCCGACGGCTTCGGCTATGAATTCGACAAAGGGCGCCACCGCAAGGTGCGCCAGGTCGGCATCGTGCAGATCGACAACGATGTGGAGGTTGGTGCGGGCAGCATGGTGGATCGCGCCCGCTTTGGCCGCACCTGGATCGGCGAGGGCACGAAGATCGACAACCTCGTGCAAATCGGCCACAATGTGGTCATTGGAAAGCACTGCATCATCGTTGCGGCCACGGCCATCGCTGGGAGCGCTCAGATCGGAGACTACGTTGTGATCGCCGCCCAGTGCGGAATCGCCGGGCATGTCAAAATCGGTTCGCAAGCCAAGCTCGGCGCACGGTGTGGCGTGACGAAAGACCTTCCCGGCGGCGCGGCCTACATGGGCTATCCAGCGATCCCGGCCAACGATGAGAAACGGCGTATTGCCGGCATCAACCGCCTGCCAACCCTCACCAAGCGCGTCAAGAAGCTCGAAGGCGGCTCCGCAGAGCCGGAAGCCTAAGACGGCCCTCAGCTCCTGCCAAAACGCGCCTTGAGCAGGTGACTGCCGAGGATCCACAGCTTGTGCAGTTTGTTGAGGCGGCAGCGCTTGGTGAAGACGGGAAATTTCTCGCGCTTGAGCTTCTCGAGGATGCGGGAATAGATCGCCGCCATGATCTCGGAGGCCACCATGTTTTTGCGATCTTCAGGGGGCAGCGCCTTCCGCGCAGTCTGGTAGTAGTCACGCGCCCGCCGATACTGAAACTCCATCATCTTCAAAAAGCGTGGGCTGGGCCTAGCATCGAGAATCTCACTCTCCATGACGCCGAACTGGCGCAACTCGCTCTGCGGGAGGTAAATCCGGCCCGTGTCCCGTGCGTCCTGCCCGACATCGCGGATGATGTTGGTGAATTGCAGCGCGTAACCGAGATTGATGGCGTAATCGCGTGTGGCGGGGTTCGTGTAGCCAAAAATCTCGATGCTCACGAGTCCGACGACGCTGGCGACCTTGTAGCAGTAACCAAGCAGTTCCTCATAGGTCTCGTAGCGCGTCTTCGTGATGTCACTGGCGACGCCGTCGATGATTTCGCCGAGCCAAGCACGCGGGAAGCCGTATTTCTGGGGCAGAAGCACCATTTCGTCGAGTACGGGATGTCCTGGCGGCTTGCCTTGCTCGACACACTCCTTCCAAAAGTTGAGCTCCTTCTCCTTTTCATCTTCTGCTGCGGTCGTCGAGTCGGCGATGTCATCAACGACGCGGCAGAAGGCATAAAACGAGATCATATCCCGCCGCCGCTCCTTCGGCAGACAGGCGAGGGCAAAGGCCAGGTTCGACTTCGCTCGCCGCGTGATTTGTTCGGAGGAAAGCGTGCCGCTGGTCATTCGGTGGGGGAACGTGGGAAACCGAGGCGTAACATGATTAAGAGAGCGGCCAGCAATAGCCAGCTATCCAGCATGGCAAGCACCAATGCATCCAACAGCAGCACGAGCACTCGCCAAACCGCAGAATCCGCCGCCAACGCATGGCCCATCGCGGACGCATACAAGGCCAGGATCAAAACCGCCATCGCGGTGATGGCGTGGAGCAACAGACCCGGTGCCGAGCGCAGCAAAATCCGCAACGCGGCGGCCCCTTGTTGGAAAAAACGTCCCGGCACCGCCGCCACGGCCAGCGGCAGCGCCGCAAAGACGAGTAGCAGTTCCATCCAGAACCAGCCAGCGATGCTGTGAGGCGAGCTTATCTGCCAATGCCGCCAGCTCATCCAAAGCAGATCGAATCCAGCGAGGCACGCGATGCCCTGCCATCGCGCAAAGGTGCTCTCCAATGCCGCAACCACGTCCTTTTCCGCCTCGGTGTCCTGGGGCTTCTCCCACGCGATGACGAAACGCGCCAGCCACACCTGAATGCCAGCGCAAGCCAGCGCGGTGAAGATGTAGCGCAGGCCGAGTTTCAACGACTCCGCCCCTTCCGGCAGCATGCGTTTGAGCGTCACGACTTCGAGAGCGAGCCAGCCGAATCCCGTCAGCGTGATCGCCAAAAGCGCGATTTTTTGTTCCGGACCGGGACGACGCTCGCCATAACGGTAAGGCCAGCGCCAGACGCGAATCGTCAAAATGGCCAGTGCCAACGGTATCAGGCACGCCAGCGGCCACGGTTGGATCAGCGCATGAGGCAGCAGTGCGAGGTGAGCCAGCGCGTCGCGTGTGAGGGGCGTGATCAGTTCGCGCCAGTTAGCCAGTTGGACCGGAGAATACGAAACACGCTGAGATTCACCGAAAAACGTTGCCAGCAAGGACGCCCCGGCCACCCACAGCACCAAACTCGGGCGCAGGCGCAAAAAATCCCATGCATCGGACAGATGCCGCCGCAGAGGATGCCAGCGCAGATGCAGCGCCAGCCCGGCGGTGAAGCCGAGAAGCGCGAACGCGGTGGACTGCCAATGCGGGAGATTCAAAGGAGGCGATCAATTCGCGAAAACATCTCGACATGCCAGCGCGTATTCGCTTCTCTCATCCCGCCATGAAACTCACCTCCGCGCTCCTGCTTGCCACGCTTTCACTCCCATCTGTCATCCTCGCCGAAAACTGGCCGAACTGGCGCGGACCGAACCAGGATGGCACTAGCAGCGAAACTGGACTGCCAGCCAAGTTCAGCCCTACAGAGGGCGTGAAGTGGGCTGTGGATGTTCCGAGCATCTCCGCGTCGGTGCCGATTGTCTGGGGCGACAACGTGTTTCTCACCGCTCCGGTCATAGAACAGAAAAAACTCGTCGCGCTGTGCTATGATGCGAAATCCGGCAAGGAAAAGTGGCGCACCACCATCAGCGAAGGCGAGGAAGTGCAGTGGGACGACAAGAGCAACCTCGCCAGCCCTTCCGCCGCGACGGACGGTGACCGCGTCTATTTCCTCTTCGCGAACGCGGTTGCCGCCGCATGTGACTTCAGCGGCAAAATTGTCTGGAAGCGTGATTTCAAAGAAACGCACGGCGCCTTTGCCACGCAATGGACCTACGGCAGCAGCCCGACCATCGACAGCGGCAAGCTCTACATTCAGGTGCTGCAGCGCAATGAAGCCTTCACCTTCCAGGGCAAATTCGACAAAGGCACGCCCGGCAAGGACTTGAGCAGCTACATCCTCGCCATCGACCCGGCGAACGGGAAGGACCTCTGGAAGCAAATCCGGCCCAGCACCGCGAAGATCGAGTCCTTGGAGGCTTTCAGCAGCCCCGTGTTCACGACATTCAAAGGCCAGCGCCTCATGCTGATCTCCGGCGGTGACACGCTGACCATCCATGACGCGGCGACGGGCAAGGAATTCTCCCGCATGGCCACCTGGAACCCGCCGGGAGACGGCTACAATAGCTTTTTCCGCCTCGTGCCCTCCCCCGTTGTTGGCGATGGCATGGCGATTGTCTGCGCACCGAAAAACTCGCCTGTTTTTGCCATGCCGCTCGACGCGAAGGGCGAAACACAGCCGGTCTGGCAGACGGAACCGAAAGGTGTGACGAGCGATGTACCCACACCCGCCTTCTACAAAGGCAAATTCTACGTTCTCGATGGCGGCAGGAAGACACTGAGCTGCTTGGAGCCGAAAACCGGCAAGGTCGTGTGGACTGGCGAGCTGGGTGGCAAAACGAAGTTCGAAAGCAGCCCGACCGTGGTCGATGATAAAGTTTACTGCATCAATTTCTGGGGCGAGGTCTATGTCGCCAAGGCGAATACGGACAGCTTCGAGCTGCTCGGCATGAACGAGATGGGCAATGGCTCCAAACCCAACGGCAACGCCGCCAGCGTCCGCGCCAGCATCTCTGTCTCCAACGGCTGCCTTTTCGTCCGCACGCAGGAGAAGCTGTTCTGCATCGGGAAGTGAGTCGGTGTTTCGGTGGGTCAGTAGATCAGTGGGACGGGTGTGGCGTAAGCCCGCCCGTCTTAGGCGCTCACGCAGGTGCCAAACATCGGGCGGGCTTCGCCACACCCGATCTACGTCCCCGCAACGCACCAAGGCGGTGCATTCGCCGAAACGGATTCAGGGCCCTCACTGACCTACTGATCACGCCAGTGGCCAGCAGCGGACCTCCTAAAGCATGCCCGGTGAGTAACGTGGACGCGCACTCGATCCGGCACCGACACTCTGACGGAGAGAAGGATCATCCAAAGCGCGATCGACGGCTTCCTGAAGAGCCCGGGAGGTCAGTTCACGCAAAGCTGGCACCGGCGAGCCGCTGCCGGGACGGTAGGCGTTGCTCTGACGTTCACCTTCGTAGATCTTCGTGAACAACACGCGTCCGGAGGAGGCCTCCAGCACGTTCACGCGGACGCGTGCGTAGCCGTACGGATGCACGAGGAGTTGCGAGCGCAGATCATGAACTTCCCCGGCGATGATGAACCGGCTCTTTCCGTCGGCTGCCAGCATGCCACGAGCTTCGAGGCCATGCCCAAAGGCGTTGGCGACGATGTCCTTGACGGGCAAACGTGTCTGCAGGGTGTCCACCTTCGGGCCGATGGGCAAGCGCACATGCCCGAGCGTCTGAGCCTGCACTCCGCGTCTGTCCTTGAATTTGCCCACCGTGAAGTCAGGCGTCCCACGCACCATCTGACCCGGAATGTAATCAAGACTGATCACGGAAGAGTTTGTGCAGGCAGATAAACCGAGCCCCACGACGGCTCCCAAGAAGGCTGGCAGGCAGCGAAGATTCATGGGGCCATCCTTAGAACACCTTTGCCACGAATCAATGCACGAGATGAACCCGGGGAGATCACAGGCAAAAAAACAACCCTGCCGGAACTCGGAACTCAGGAAAAAAACCCCCAAAACCTGAATCCAATTAACCCGGCAGGGTTGATTAATTGAATTTATATTCGGAAAGTGGGGGGCCATGCAATCCCAAAAAATTTGCCGTCAAAAAAATCGGTTTTTCTGATCCTCGGAGGCAGCCTTTTCCTGCTCTGGAGTGCCCCTCAAGCCCACGCACAGCTAGGACGGGCCGTTAGACAGGTCATTGTGACCCAGACCGCCTCTTGGGAGTCAAACACGGCCTCGATGCACTGCTGGCAGCGCCCTTCAGCCGCGGCCGCATGGCAGCCGGTGTTTGAAAAGCCGGTGGCCGTGCTCCTCGGCAAAAAAGGCCTCGCCTGGGGCCGCGGGGTCTTCAATCCCCCACGCAATGGCGTCCCGATGAAGGTCGAGAAAGACTGGAAGGCACCCGCTGGGGTCTTTCATCTCGGCAGTCTCTTCGGTTATGCCCCCACCCCACCGGCTGGCACACGCTGGCCCTACATCCAGGTCGGTCCTTGGGATGCCTACGTGGATGATTCGACGAACCCCTTCTACAACCAGCACGTCCGCATCGATCCGCGCAGGGGCATCCCGCCGTGGTTTGAGAAGCAAAAAATGCGGCTCGGAGACGCCGCCTACAAGTGGATGCTGGAAATCCGTCACAACCAGGGTCCGGCGGCCCCGGGCTACGGCAGTGCGATCTTTTTCCATGTCCGACGCGGCCCCGACAAGCCCAGCGCCGGCTGCACCACGATGGCGGAGGGCGACTTGGTGCGCCTGCTCAGGTGGATCGACCCGACTGCCTCGCCGCACTATGTTTTGCTGCCCAAAGCCGACTATGCGGCCCTGCGGAGCCCGTGGGGACTCCCCTGAGTTGCCGCCGAAGGTCAAACCGAGCGCCCTGTGCGTTGAATGGCCTTCTTTAGCCACGCAGCTTCCTCCTTCCACGGCCGGGCGTGGTGCATCTCGGTGACGGTCATTGGCAGGCGGGCGCTCCAATTGCTGTCAGCGGCGATGCCGGGCACATTGAAGCGATCCTCAAGACCGAAGAGGTCGGTGAGCATGAAGGCGGCGAAGCGGGCGTTGCTGGCAAGCAGCGCCTCCAGCAGTGCACGGCGGATGTGATCATCGTATTCGGGCCAACCGCCGTCGGAGAATCGGAGACCGGCGAAGTCGGAAAGAAAACGCAGTTCCCTCTCGGCCATCGCATGATCGGACGCCTCGCCGCTGTTCAAATCTCGGCGGCGATGCTCCCAGAGAGTCTTCATCGGCTCGTGATCGTGCGTGGCATAGGTGGTGAAGGCGCAGTTGTCGTAGTCGCTGCCCATGACGACGCGTCCGTTCTCGTCATCCTCCCAATGGCTGACTTTGAAGCCGGGCACATCGAGGCTGAGCAGGTGCGGGCGCACATAATCCGGCACCGTGCCGAGATCCTCGGCGACCACCTCGGCGCGCCCTGCGGCGGCATCGAGGATCATGCGCAGGTATTTGTCGCCATTCGCGAGGTTCGCGGCCTTGTGAGCAGGTGTGTCATCGTCGTTCTCGATGAAATGCGGCAGCCGCCCCCCGGTGCGAGCCTTGGCCTCTTCGTCGGTCAGGTGGCAGAATTCTGCGTTCCGTGCCGGACGCCACGGGAAGCTGTAAATGCGGTAGAAACCCAGCACATGATCGATGCGGAAAATATCAAACACCTCCGTGAGCTTCTGCGTGCGCTGCCTCCACCAGGTGAATCCATCGCGCTCCATGACATCCCAGCGATAAAGCGGGATGCCCCAGTTCTGACCCCAGCGCTGCACGAAAAAGTCGTCCTTGAAATAGGTTTCAGGCGGAGCGCCGCCGCACCATTCGAGATCGAACTGCTCTGGACGAAAGAACACATCCGCGCTGCACCAGGAGATGCCGAACGGGATGTCCCCCATCAATTGGATCCCCTTCCCGTTCGCGTAAGCACGCAACTCTCCCCACTGCTTGAAGCACAGCCACTGCACATAGGCGTGGAAAAGGATGCGGTCGTCGATCTCATCCCCCTTCTCATCGCGCCAAGCACGGGCTTTGGCCGCAGTATTCAGTTCGGGGCGCCAGTTCGTCCAGTCCTCATGCCCGTGCTCCTCCATGAGCACACGGAAGAGGCAGAAATCATCGAGCCAGCCGGCCTCCTGCTCGCAGAACTTCTCAAACGCCTGCATGCGCTCTGGCTGCTGCTCCACCTGGCTGAACGCACGACGCAGCAGCGTGGTTTTCAGGCGGCGCACCTTCGGATAATTGACCGATCCATGACGCAGCAAGTCGGCACGCATGACGCCGGTGATAGTGCGATGAAATTTTTCATCCAGCTCCGGCACTGCGGCTGGTGTCAGCTCCAGAGTGAGATAATCGAGCGCGACAGAGCTGATCGCGTTGTAGGGGCTGCTGTCACTGCCTGTGGCATTGATGGGGAGGAACTGCACGAAACCCAAGCCAGCCTGCTCCGACCAGTCGATGAGCTGTCGCACGCTGCCCACATCCCCGATGCCCAGGTCATCCGCGGTCCGGATGGCAAAAACAGGAATCAGGATGCCAGCGCGGCGGGTTTGGACAGTGGGCATGCGGGAAAGTCAAAGTTCGCTGGTTGTCTGCTGCGATTTGGGTAGCTTGGCAAGCGTATAGAGCACGATGCGTTCCCAATTCCTGACGTTGCTGACGATTTCCAGCCTCTGCGCCGACCTCCCGGCCGCAGAGCCGCCTCAACCGCGGGTGATCGACTTCAAAATCCCGCCCCACAACTACCTAGAATGGCAGCCCAGGGACCGCTTTGCCCAGTTGCAGGAAAAAGCACAGAAAGGGGAGGTGAAGTTCGACACCAGCAGTGACAAAGCCTTCCTCACCAGCCTGCTGGAAGCTTTGGACATCCCCATCAGCTCCCAGATCATGGTCTTTTCGGCCAGCTCTCTGCAAAGCGAGATCATCAATCCACGCAACCCACGTTCCCTCTACTTCAATGAGGACACCTACATTGGCTGGGTGCCGGGCGGTCTCGTGGAAATCATCGCCGCAGATCCGGTCATGGGGCCAATGTTCTATGTCTTCAACCGCCTACGCCCCGGGGGTCCGGTGCCGGACTTTCAGCGGTCCACCAAATGCATGAACTGCCATGCTGGCAATGCCACACGCCGTTTGCCGGGCCTGATCGCCGAGTCGCTGCTCGTCTCTCGCGCTGGTTCGAGCCTCGAAACCTTCCGCCGAGACGTGCAGGGGCACCAGATCCCGCTGGAGACGCGTTTTGGCGGCTGGCACCTCACCGGCGAGCACAATCTCTCCAGCCACAAGGCCAACGTGATGGGCATCCCGAACAGCGGAAAAAACGAGATCACCTCCGTGAATCCCGGCCAGTTCTCCGATCTCAGCCTGCATTTGCTTCCCACCAGCGACATCCTCCCGCATCTCATCCACGAGCATCAGATCGGCTTCGAAAACCGGCTGGTCTATGCCATCTACACGTTTCGTCAGCTCAAGCACGAGAACAAAAACATGTTCGGTGCCGCCGCTAAAGCCGAACTCGAAGAACGCGCCCAGGAACTTGCCCGCTACATCACCTTTGCCGAGGAAGCGAAATTTCCCGCCAAAGGCATCACGGGTGATCCGGCCTTCGCGAAGGATTTCTTGAGCGACCGCAAGCCCACCAAAGCTGGGCTCTCGCTCAGAGATCTCGACATGAAGACGCGCATTTTCAAACACCGCTGTAGCTTCATGCTCTACACCGACACCTGGAAAGAAGCCCCCAAGGAGCTGAAGGAGCGCATCTACTACCACATGGCCCTCTACCTGCGCGACCAACCCGACGCCCAGCATGCCCATCTCCCGCAAAACGAACGTCTCGCCATCCGCAGCATCCTGAAGGAGACGATGAACGACCTTCCCGCGTGGTGGCGGTGATCAGGAGGGCAAACCTCCGTGTTTGCCGAATTCGGCAAGGCGGGAGCCTTGCCCTCCAAATCAACGGCTCAGCTCCAGCATCCGCAAAATCGGCGTCTCGGCACGTTTGCGCAAATCTTCCGGCATCTCGACCTGCGGCGTGAGGTCGCGCAGGCAGTCGTGCAGCTTTTGCAGGGTGTTCAGCTTCATGTAGCGACAGTCGGCGCAGGCGCAGTGGCCGGTGGGGCCGGGAACAAACCTCTTGCCCGGCACTTCGCGTTCCAAGCGATGCAGCATGCCGCTTTCGGTGACGATGATGAAGGTGCTTGAAGGGCTGTTGCGGCAGTAGGCGACCATTTTTTCCGTGCTGCACACCTCATCGGCCAGCACGCGTACCGCATACGTGCATTCGGGATGCGCCACGACCTTGGCATCCGGATGCTCGTCCTTGATCTTCTGGATGCTGTCGCGGGTGAACTCGACATGGACGTAGCAGGCCCCTTTCCACAGGTCCATCTTCCTCCCTGTCTTCTCCATCACCCACGAGCCGAGGTTTTGATCGGGCACGAACAAAATCGGGCGATCCTTAGGAGCGGCGGCGACGATCTTGTCCGCGTTGCCACTTGTGCAGATGCAATCGCTGAGAGCCTTCACGTGGCCGCTGCAGTTGATGTAGGCGATGACGTAGTAGTTTTTGGCCGCATTGGCCTTCAAGAAGGCCTCAAGCTGGGGCCCAGGGCAACTCTGCTCCAGCGAGCAACCGGCGTCACGATCTGGCAGCACGACTGTCTTGCTGGGATTCACGATCTTGGCCGTTTCAGCCATGAAATGCACGCCGCAAAAGGCGATCACGTCCGCTTTCGTCTCCTTCGCCTTGTAGGAAAGGCCGAGCGAATCCCCCACAAAGTCTGCCAGCTCCTGAATCTCGCGAGATTGGTAATTGTGCGCCAAAATCACAGCATTCCGCTCCTTTTTCAGGCGCAGGATTTCATCGACGAGATTGGGGGCGGCAGTGGCGGGCATGTTCAAGCATTAGAGCAGACACACGCGCACGCAAGAGGCAGGCAATCGTCATTCGACATTCGGCCTGCGGCATTCCACATTTGATCCGTGACCCAAAAACAGCCCCATCCGCTTCTCGATCTCGCCCTGACCGTCATCCTGCCGTCCATCGCGCTGGAAAAACTCAGTGCGCCGGACCGGCTTGGCCCGCTGTGGGCTCTGGTGGTCGCTTTGCTGCTGCCGCTGGGCTTTGGCATCTGGTGCTTCATCAACAAGCGCGGGCTGAACTTCTTCTCCGTGCTCGGTTTGATCGCCGTCATCGTCACCGGCGGTCTCGGGCTGCTAAATCTGAACGCCACGTGGTTCGCGGTGAAGGAAGCTCTGTTTCCGATCTTCCTCGGCATTGCCTTTCCGCTCAGCCATCGCTGGGGAAAGCCGCTGGTGAACGAGATGCTGCTCAATCCTCATGTCATCAACATGCCCGTGCTCCATCAAGCACTGAACACGCCCGAGAAGCACCACGACTTCGCAGCGCTGCTCAAACGAGCCTCTTGGGGCATGGCGGGCACCTTCATGTTCTCCGCCGCCGCAAACTTCGCTCTCGCCATCTACCTGCTGGGCGAAAAAGCCCCTGGCAGCCAGGAATACACGAAAGCGATCGGCCGCCTGAACTGGAGCGGCTTTCTGGTCATCGGCCTGCCGTTGATGGGCGTCACCCTGGCGCTTTTGATGTGGCTGCTGCGTTCCATCACCCGCCTCACCGGCCTCGAACGCGATGACCTCCTGAACCACGGCACGACCGTGCGTCGGCAGGTGAACAATGGCTGAAACCGCCGTGTGCATGAAATGACGTGGTGATGGTTTCTCGCGCGAATCCAACCCGAATGGGCTGCGAATGACCGCGAATAGAGATGCGTTGTTCCATTGGCGGCCATTCGCGGGACACTCGGTTTTCATTCGTGTTGAACGAAGGGCGGTGATGCAGGCTTGAGGGTCTTTGAGAATAGGTTTCGCCTTTGACTGGAATGCTTCTCCATGACTTGGGTGCGTCACAGCCCTGCGGAAACCGCAGGCAAAAACCGTTTGCCCCGAACGCTCAGGCCGTCTATACACTCCGCCCCGGACTCGCGCGGTTAGCTCAGTGGTAGAGCATTACCTTGACATGGTAGGGGTCACAGGTTCGAACCCTGTACCGCGCACCACCTCCCCTATTGATAGCATCAAGAACGACCCCTCACGCAAGACGATGCCGACCTACGCGGGGGTATCAAAAGCCTGGTAGTCCTGAACAATCCAGCCTGCAGCCGCCAGCATGGCGTCGATGGTCCAACGGGCTTGCTGTTCCCGGGAGGGCGGGCATCTGGGAGTTTTCTTAGCCAATCAGGGAACGAATCTGAAGGCAACAACCAGCTCCTTCAGAAACGGTCTTTCTCGTCTCCATCTCAGGGTGAGAGGCTGTAGTTGGTGCTCCGCCCGCCCGCTTCGTTTTTGATCAGGATGCCGCGTTGCACGAGTGCTTTGATGTCGCGCAACGCGGTGTCTTCGGAACATTTGGCGAGCTTCGCGTATTTGGAGGAGGTGAGTTTGCCTTCGAAACCATCGAGCAAACGATTGATGACATGGCGCTGGCGCTCGTTGACCGGTGACGGGTGGATCTTTTCCCAAGTGCGTGCCTTGTGCATGACACCGGAGAGCATCTCGTCGGCTCGCTGGATGGCGCGACCGAGGCAGCCCAAGAACCACTCCATCCAAGCGGTGATATCGAGCGCGCCACGCTGAGCGCGTTCGAGTTGCAGGTAGTATTCCTTACGCTCCGTTTCGATCTGCGTGGACATGCTGTAAAACCGCTCCGCCATACCATCGGCACGGGCGAGCGCGAGATCGGCAATGGCGCGCGCGATGCGGCCATTGCCATCTTCAAACGGGTGGATGGTGACGAACCAGAAATGCGCCAGGCCTGCCTTGAGCACGGGGTCGATTCCCGTGCGGCTTTCAAACCATCCAAAAAAGGCTGTCATCTCATCTTCGAGCCTGTCGGCAGAGGGGGCGACGAAGTGAACGTTTTCACGTCCGAGCGGACCGGACACCACTTGCATGGCTCCGGCTTCGACCGGACGCCACGCGCCGACGGTGATCTTCTGCATGCCGCTGCGGCCGGTGGGGAACAAGGATGCATGCCAGCCAAACAGTCGTTCGGCGGTGAGCGGTTGCGCATAGCGTTGCGTGGCATCGAGCATCATTTCCACGATGCCTTCGACGCTGCGGCTGGGCACAGCGGTGCCGGCATGCTCCAGACCGAGGCGACGGGCGATGGAGGAGCGAACTTCTTCCACGTCGAGTTTCTCACCTTCGATGGCGCTGGATTTGACCACGTCCGAGGTCAGAGTCGAGAGCTGAGCTTCCGAGCGAAGACCCAACCCGAGTCCTTCCATGCGTCCGAGCAGCCGGCCTTGACGGTGCCGGACTTCGGCGAGCAGGGTGGCGAGTCTGGCTTCGTTCCAATGAAGTTCCGGCCAGCCAAGTTGTTCGTGGATGTATTCCATATTCTCCGCGTATTTTGCGGTGAATATAGGGTTTATTCGCCGCTCGTCCAGTATTCCCCGCAGATTGTGAGGGGATTAAGCCCCTATTCTCCGCATTTCTGGACAGTTGGAGCTTTCCTGTGGGTAACCCATGCTAACCAATAATATCGCTTTCGGCACCACTGCCTGATCGGGTGGTGAAAGCCTTTCTCTCGCAGCGAGCTTCGTGGGCTGCCCACCCCTTCCAGCGGGGACACCCCGCAACGCCCCCATCCTCCGCACCTCCCACCACGCGACGAAGGCATCCCGATCCAGCGTGTGAAGCTATTGACGGTAAATCATGTGACTCTTGGCGCTCCATGTGCGGATGCTCCACGAAGCCGCCTCTTCCTCTCCTCATGTTCACAGAGCGGTGATGTCCCGGCAGGTTCAAGCCCTGCATCATGCAGCTTCTTCAAATGGGGACTCGATTCGTCCGCTCAAGCGAGAATCTCGCTCACCACCCTTGCCTGCGGATTCTCGACGAGCACCTGATCGGTGCCGTTGCGCTTGTAGCTGAGCTTTTTCGGGTCGAGGCCGAAGAGATGCAGCAGCGTGGCGTGGTAGTCGTAGTGATTGACCACGTCTTTGACCGCGTGGTGGCCGAACTCGTCCGTCTCACCGTGCATGTGACCGGATTTGAAGCCGCCACCGGCCACCCACATGCTGAAGCCGTAGGTATTGTGATCACGGCCGACGGTTTTGCGGTCCTTGGCCCCGGAGCGGTTTTGAATCACCGGCAGGCGGCCCATTTCACCGCCCCAATGCACCACCGTCGTGTCGAGCAGGCCACGCTGCTTCAGATCGGTGACGAGCGCCGCGGCGCCTTGATCGACATACAAACACGTCGCGGGCAGGCCGGCGAGGATGTTCTGATGATGATCCCAGGTCTGGTTGCCGGTGAAGAGCGACACAAAGCGCACCCCGCGCTCGACCAGACGGCGGGCGATGAGGCAGCGCGTGCCAAACTCCGCGGCGGCCGGATTGTCGATGCCGTAGAGCTTCCTCGTGGCCGCGCTTTCCTGCGAGATGTCGAGCGCCTCCTTCGCCGCAGTCTGCATGCGCGCTGCGAGCTCGAAGCTCTGGATGCGCGCTTCGAGATCGCTTTCACCGGGGCGGGCTTCGAGATGCTCGCGGTTGAGGCGCTGGACGAAATGGAGGTAGCGAGCCTGCGCGTCGCCTTTGAGGCTCAGCGGCGCGTCGAGATTGGGAATGCGCGGTTCTTTGGGACGTATGACCGTGCCCTGGAAAAGCGACGGCAGCCAGCCGTTGCTCCAATTGTCCACACCGAGCACCGGAACGCCTCGCGGATCGGTCAGCGCAACGTAGGCAGGCAGATCCTGATTCTCGGAACCGAGGCCATAGGTGAGCCAAGAGCCGAGCGTGGGTCGTCCGCCGGTGATCTGGCCGTTCATCAGCGCGTAAATGCTCTGGCCGTGGTTGTTCACGCCGGTGTGCATCGAGCGGATGAGGGTGACGTCATCGACGATGCGCGAGAAGTGCGGCAGCAACTCGCTCACGTCCATGCCGCACTGGCCGTGCTTGCCGAATTTCCACTGCGGCCCCATCACCTCGCGGCTGGCACCGGCGGCGTCGTCGTATTTGACCTCGCCGGGGAATTCCTTGCCGTCGAGCTTCACCAACTCCGGCTTTGGGTCGAAGAGGTCCATGTGACTCGGTCCGCCCTGCATGAACATGGAGATCATCGCCTTCGCCTGGCCGAAGCGATGCGGGCGCTTCGGTGTCAGGTCAAAATGCTGCGCCTTCGCCTGCTCGGACGTGGCCAGCAACCCCTGCTCCTGCAGCAGCGTGGCCAGTGCGATGCCGCCGATGCCATAGCAGGAACGGTTGAGGATGGAACGTCGGGTGTGAAGCATGGTTAACTTACGACATCAGAGCTGCCATTCTTCACGGCACACTTCTACTTCACCACACTGCGCACCGAGCCCTTCGCGAGACGCGTTACGAGTTCTTCCCCTTCTACGACGTCTTCAGCATTCGTGAGCACCCGCGCCTCGGCATTCGTCGTGTAGGAGAAACCGCGAGCGAGGACGGATTCGGGACCGATGTGCTTCAAAAGCTCGCCACGTGACTCCAGACGATCTGCCAGACGATCCAGGCGATGCATTAGGCCCTGCCGCAGTCGTTGCGCGAGGTTTTCGCTGCGATGCACAGCCTCGGCGAGTTGCACACGCGGATGATGCGCGGCGAGGACATGCTGCTTCTGCGTGAGATCATCGGCGAGCGACTGCAAAAGCTCGCGAATGCTCTCGCGCAGCCGTGATTCGGCTTCGTCGGTGCTTTGCTCGGCTTGTTGGAGCAAACGCTCGGGCGCGTGCAGCAGCGGCCCTTTGGCGGTGAGGTCGATGACGTGCTGATGATGGTCGAGCAGCGTGCTGACACGCGTCTTCAAAGTGCGGGCGAGGCTTTCAAAGTGACGCTGCAACTCGCTGATGTCCGGCGCGAGCAGTTCCGCCGCCGCGCTCGGTGTCGGCGCACGCAGATCGGCGACGAAGTCGGCGATGGTGAAGTCGATTTCATGACCGACGGCGGAGATGATGGGAATCGGGCAGTCGGCGATGGCGCGAGCGAGCACTTCCTCGTTGAAGCACCACAGATCCTCCAGACTGCCGCCGCCGCGACCCACAACGATGGTGTCCGGCACAGGCAGACCGTGGTTCTCCGCATCGCCGAGCACCTCAAGCGCCCGCACGATCTCGCGCTCCGCTCCCTGGCCCTGCACCCGCACCGGATAAACGAGCACACGCACCCACGGCGCACGGCGCGAAAGAATGTTCAACATGTCACGGATCGCCGCACCGGTGGGGGACGTAACGAGCGCCACGACGGCCGGAAAACGCGGGATGGGCCGCTTGCGCTCATCATCAAAAAGGCCCTCAGCGTAGAGTTTGCGCTTCAGCGCCTCAAACTGCTCCTGCAACGAGCCTTTACCCTTCGCCTGCACTTGTTTGACGACCATCTGATACTGGCCGCGCGGCTCATACACGCTGATTTCGCCGTGCACCTGCACGAGAGCGCCATCCTGAAGGCGCACGTTCGTGCGTGCCGCAGCTCCACGAAACATCACGCAGGAAAGCTGCGCCCCCGCATCCTTCAGCGTGAAGTATTGGTGGCCGGAGCTTTGCAGGCGGTGATTGCTGATCTCTCCCTCGACCCACACACTGCCAATGTGCCCCTCCAGCACCTCGCGAATTTCGCGCGTGAGCTGGGTGACGGAGAGGATGTCGGCATCTTCAGGCATCGTGCTCCGATGTGACACAGAAGCGGCCAATGTCCAGCCGCCGTGCGCCCGCCAAACCTCACCCTGCCCGTGTCACACGCTTCCAGAAGAAATCGAGTTCACGTGCGAGCACGCTCATCACCTGTGCGGGTGTGGCCTGGAGGGCACCAGATTCGGCTTCTTTGATGATGCGCTGCATCGCGTAAAGAGAGGCAACGTTGGCGGTGTCGAGATGGATGGGATCGACATGAGGACGCAGCACCTCTGGGAACGCGGTGCTGTGTTGCAGGATGACCCAGCTCTGTTGCTCGCGGTCCGTCTTGAAGGTGGCAATCTTGAGCTTTGGCGTGCCTTCGACCGCATTCACACTCAGTTCAGCCAGCCGACCAGCGGCGAAACCAGCTAGCGTGCGCCAGTAGGAACCATCGGCAAAATTGGCGAGACCAAATACGATCTCCAGGCCTTGCAGTGACCAACACATGGCGAAACGGCCGGTCATCCCGGGCAACTCGTGCTCGCTGAATCTCACCAGCGGAAAACGGCGGCCCGCGAGACGGATCAATTCGGCCAGCTTGGTGTAATCCAAGGGCAGCGACACCGCCTCCGCCGACATTTGCATCCGCAGTGCCTCATACCGGCCCAGCAGAGCGTCGCGTTCTGCATCTGGAGCCACGGTAGCCACAGTAGGAGGCGGAGCAGGAACTGCCGCGACGGCTGGAGCGGCCATGCTGGCGGGCGCGACCGCGCTCATCACCGTGGCGAGTTTTGTGGCGACGGCGTGTGTGCCGCTTTCGACAGATGTTGATGCGGGCACATTGGGCTGGCGCAGTTTGCCCAGCATTTCGCGCAGATTCTCGAACGCACCCGCTGAACGCGATGAAAATGGCGACTGCACCTCGGGATTGGCATCCTTTGCCAACGGAACAGTCTCCTTGATCTCCACAGTACCGCTCGGCGGCGGCAAATGCGAGCCGTTGACCGGCACCAGCGGCTTCTCCGCCTGCTGCGGCAGCGCAGGTTCCGGCTCAGCCAGCCCCTCGGCCATGCGTTTCATGGCCGCCGTCGTGCCCGTGTCAAAAATGGCCACGTTACTGGGGGTTTCGTTCTCCGTCACCGTGTCCGTCATCAGCGGCAGCACCCCAGGTTCGTCTGGATCAGCCTCCTTGATCGGCTCGATCAGGGCCGGTGGCGGGGGGGAGGCCAGTGTCTGCTGGAAAAACTCCCACTGCTTCGCCGCATGGCGCAAGAAAGTGCGCGCCGACACCGAGCCGAGCGGCCGGCCGAGGAAATAGCGCTTCACATCCACAAAGGCCTCGAAGTCGCGCAGTTCATCGTCCTTCACGGCCGCGTGTTGCAAGCGCATGCGTAGCAGCGTGGCGGCCTCGCTTTCACCAATGCCGCGCAAGAGCATTTGGGACGCGGTGAGGCGGTCCTCCATGGCACTCGGCAGATGATGGCCGAACGTCGCCTGCCAGACATCCTGATTCAGGCTCAGCACCACATGCACGCCGTCCATCTCCGACATGTCGAGCAGCAGCGACGCGATGCGGAGCCCGGCCTCGGGATTGCGGTAATACGCGTCGAGATGATCCACCAGCAGCACCACCGGCCGCCACAGACCGAGCAAGCGCAGCCACGTCACCGGACCTTCGTTTGATTCATCCGCCGCCAGCGTGCGCAGCACGGCCATTTTTGACATGCCTCCGTCGAGAGCGTGATTCAGCATCGCATCCACCCACGCTTCCAGCGCTGCGGGGATCGCAGGCACACGTTTCATCGCCTGCTCGGTCATCGGCTTGCGCAGTTGCGCCTCAAAACGCCGCACCCAGTCGCCGATGAGACGTGCGCTGCCTTTCTCGTCAAAAACCTCGGCTGGATCACCGCTCAGCACGCGCAGCGCCTGTTCTTTGTTCGCGCACGGGAGCACATCGGTCTCGATCAAACGCCGCACCAGCATTGCACACACACCCGCGGCGGCCTCACGCAGCTTCGTCCAGCCTTCGCGGGAAGCTTCTGCACGCGCCATCGACTCCAGACCACGCACGGCCACGGCAGAAATGCCGATTTCGTCCTCCAGCCGAAACGCCAGCGGCACCAGCACCACCTGCCCGCCTGCGGCGGCGGCTAGGCGTCCGAGCAGATGCGTCTTGCCATAGCCAGCACGCGGTGCTGTGAGCAGGAGCAGCGGCTGCCCACCCAAACGTCCCGCGCTGCTTTGACGTTCGTCGATCGTCGCGGTCAACTGGCCCAAAATGTCCGCATTCAGTCCTGGCACCGAGCGGTTCTCATCCACACCAAACGGCCCTGCGCACACATCCTCGGCAAAGGGGTTAACCCGTTCTGCCGCCGACTGGATCTCCAGGGCAGGTGGAAAAGGAGGCATGGATGTCTTTTCTGAATTTTCCACAATGAATGGGGTTTCAGCGTTCTGAATCAGGCTGCTTTCACTGATATTTATGCCAAACCCAAGGTTCCACAAAGTAAGTTTTTTGCATCTCTGGCATCTTTCTCGATGTGGAAAACTTGCCCTCTCTCAGAGCGTTAAGCCTGCACCCTCATGAATCTCGCCCTCCGTCCTGCCACGCACGAAGCTCTCGAACGTTTCCGCCTGCGTCGCCAGGCCCTGCTGCAACTGCGTGCCCTGCTCTGTGGAGCTGCCATCGCGCTCGCCGCCTTCACCTTGATCGCCCTGTTGGACCGCGCGTGGTTCATGCCTGACGTCATCCGCCCCTGGATTTCGCTGCTCGTGTATGCTGGGGCCGCTTTTGCCGCGTGGAGTGTCGCTTGGCGCTACATCGCCCAAGCGAAGGGCAAGGAGGGCACGGCGAAGCTCGTCGAGGCCGCCGAGCCTGCGCTGCGTGAGCGTCTGCTCGCCGCGGTCGAACTCGCTGATCCGAATGAGGGCGTGAAGGTGAAGGACTCCGTCGAATTCCGCGAAAAACTCCAGGACGATGTCGCCGCCGCCGTCGAGGGCATCGACTGGAAGAACAGGCTGCCCACTCGCACCCTCAAACCATGGTTCATGATGACCGGCGGCGTCGCCGTAGCCATCCTCGTGCTCTGCTGCGTGCCTGGATTGCATATGAGCGGCTTCCTGGCCCGTGCCGCGCTGCCGTTCGCGAACCTCGAACGCCCCGCGTCCATCAAGATAAACATTCTGGAACCCGCGAAGGCCGACTCTCTCGCCCCCATCGGTTCTGAAGTGCCTCTGATCATCGAAACCGAAGGTGCGAAGACCGAACTCGCCACACTCGAAGTGCAAAGCGAAGGCTCCAGACCAAGACGCAATGAGCTTTCTGCCGTCGGCATCCATCGTTTCGAAGGCATCGTGCCCGTGGGTCAAAGTGATGTGCGTTATCGCATTCACGCAGGCGACGCGATCACTCCTTGGCGCACGCTCAGCGCCCGTGCTCGGCCTCGCATCACCGAGTTTACGAAGACCATCGTCCCGCCCGCTTACACCGGCGCGAAAGAGACAACGCTCACCGAGGATCACGGCGATCTGGAGGCTCTCGACGGCTCCACCATCAAACTCACCCTCAAGACCAACCAGCCCGTCTCGCAGAGCGACATCGTTTTGAATCCCGACATGCCGGAGAAAAAGAAATCTCCCGCCAAAGCCAACGATGACGGCACTCTCGCCACCGAAATCAGCATCAAGGCCGAGCACGGCACCTGGCAGATCGACCTCAAAGGCACGGAGACCGGTTTTACCAACGAGGAAAGCACACCCTGGCGCATCACCACCATCCCTGACCTGCCCCCCGTCGCGCAAATCAACGAGCCCGCCGAGCAAACCGAACTGCTGCCGGACGAGGCCGTGCGCCTCGCAGGCATCGCCTCCGATGATGTCGGTCTCGGGGCCGTGAAAATCGCCCACGCGATCAATGGCGCGAACTGGACCGAGCGAGACGTGACGATCACGAAGGCCGCAGAGGAAGCACCTGTGCAGAGTTTGATCCCGCTGGCTCCGCTCGGCGTGAAGGCGGGTGACGCGGTGCTCCTGAAGCTCGTTGCAGTCGATCTGAAAGGGCAGAAGGCCGAGTCACCGCCGGTGCGCGTGATCATTCTCGAACAGACCATCGATCCACGTCAACGTGAGTGGTCCGCTTCGCAGCGCCGACTCGCGCAGAAGGCGGAACGCCTGAATGAGGAGACGCGCGAACTCGTGAAGGACATCGAAAAAGTGCGGAAGACGGAAAAGAACGCCCGCAAGGAACCAGCGGCGGCGAAAACCGAGGCCGAGAACGCGCTCGTTAGCGCGCAGCAAAAACTGGAGCAGGTCAAGACGCAGGCGGACGATCTTTGGAAGGAGTTGAAGGACGCCGCGCGCGACGCGCCGAACCAGCTCGATGCCAGCGAGGCCCAGCTTCTCGGAGAGCGCCTTGCGCAAATGCGCCGCGAGGACTTGCCGGAGCTGGAAAAGCTCAACGCGGATGAGATCGAGCAACCCGATCAGCTCAAACGCGCCGCACGCGAGGCGCAAAGCCAGGCGAGCACCATCGCCGAAGCTGCGCGCGCCTTCGCCGCCGAGGACACGGCGAAAATCGCAGCGCAGGAGTCCCGGCAGCTTCAGAGGCAGTCGCGCATGCTCACCGAAAACGCCCTGCAGGCCAATCGTGACGCCGAACAGCGCCCGAAATGGCAGGAGCAGCAGCGGGCGCTCATGGCGCAGACCAAGACGCTGCAAAAAGACCTCCAGCAGCTCGACGAGGCCGAAGACGGCCGTCATCGCGGTCAGTTGCAGGACGTTGACAAAAAGCTCACCGAAACGTCGAACGACCTCGCCAACAGCCTCGACAAGCCGGAGCAAACAAAGAGCCCTGAGCATCTCTACGGTGCCTCAGACAACCTACGCAGCCGTTTGCAGCAGGCAGCCGATGCCTCGCGCAACATCGCCGAGCAAACAGCGAACGAGGCCCAGCAGCGCCGGGAACAACTGGCACGCCAGGAGAATCCCGCACTCGCCAGACTCGAAGAAGCCAAAAACACACTCACGCTGGCAGAACAGGCCGCTCGTGATCCAAAGCACAACAAACGCAGCGAACGCGATGGCATGACGCCCGCTGAGAAAGCGGAAAAGGAGCTCGCCCAGGCCGCCAAGCAGCTCCAGGACCAGGCTGAATTGCGTGAGCAGAACCAGCTCACGAACAATCAGGCCGCGCTCGACATGAACCGCGCCAGCCGTGCCGCCGACGAGCTGGCCCGCCAGACCGCCGAGGCACGCAAGCTGCCTTTGCCGACGCAGGAAGAAGCCGAAAAGGCACGGAAGAACAACGCCCCGCCCTCCGAGGCGCAGAAGGCCATGGAGAATCTCAAGCAGCAGGCCGCGCAGCTCACGCAGGCTTCGCGTGCGCTCGAAGCCGATGCACTGGCGCAGGATGCCGCACAGGCGCTTGAGGCGGCGCAGGCGGAGGCGATGCTTCCACAGAACCAGCAAGATCTCGCCCAGGCCACCGCACAAGCGAGGGCCGCTGCCGAGGCGCTGCAGCAACTGCCGGAGAAAATCAACCGCGCTCGCATTGCCGAGGCCATGCAGCAAAAAGATCCGCAGGCCGCAAACAACCTTCGTCAGGCCGCTCAACAGGCCAGTGATGCATCCCGCAGCGCCGCCGAGCAGAACAAGAACCTCGCCCGTGAAGCGGCGCAGCAGCAACCCGGACAGCAGCTCAACAATCAGCCCGCGCAGCAAGCCACCGCCGACGCGCAGATGAAGGCAAACGAACTCGCCGCGCAGTTGCAACCGCAGATCGACGCCGCGCGCGCCCAGCTCGCTGCCATGACACCGGAAGTCAGCGAAATGATGAAGTGCGTGGCCGAGGATTTGAAGAAAACCCAACAGGAAACACAAAATGCCGCAAACGAGGCCAAGGCTGAGAAGCCAGTCGATCAAGTGGCGCAAAAAGCGCAGGAGTTGCGCCCCGAAGCGGCGGCCAATGCGGAGAAGATGGAGTCCTTGCAAGCCGCGCTGCGCCAGGAGGCAAACGCGGCTGATTTGGCGCAAAAACCCGAGATGCAGATGGCACGCGCCGCCGATGTGGCCCTCGCGCAAATGCAGCAGAAGGCACCCCAAATTGCGCAGAACCTCAAACAAGCCGCCCAGGCGACTCAGAGCCAGCCACAGGCCCAAAATCTCCAGGCCGCAGCCGACGCGCAGCAGCAGGCGGCGCAGGCCTTGCAACAGCTCGCCCAGAACATGCAGAAGATGGAGCAGGGCCAGCAGCTCACCGAGGCTGAACAAGCTGCGATGCAGCAGATGGAGCAGCAACTCGGCGTTCAAGAGCCTCTCGACGAAGCCTACGACCGTGCTTCGCAGCTCGCTGAAATGGCGAAAGATGCGAGCCAGAACCCGCAGGCAGTGCTCGCGGCCTTGGAAAAGGAATTGCCGAAGAATCCGTCCATGCAGAAAGCGCTGGCTGACACCGCCAAGAACACCGCGCAACAGGCCGAACAGGCTGTGGCCAAAGAAACGCAACAGGCCGTGCAGAATGGCATGGCGCAGAAGCAGGCCGCGAATGATCTCGCCCGCGTGTCACGCCATCAGCAGCGCCTTGGCCAGCAGGAAGCCGCGCAGCAGGTCGCGCAGGCCAGCAATCAACTTCAACAGGCCGGACAGCAGGCCGAGGCGCAGCAGGCAAACCCGCAACCGAACCCACAGGCAGCGCAGCAGAGCCAGGCAAACGCTGCCAAGGCTGCACAAGCCGCCGAGGCCACCGCCAGCGCCACTTCTCCGCCGATGCTGGCTTCGCCGCTCGAACAATTGCAGGGCCAGATGCTCGCCCAGGCCCTCGACCAGCTCGACGCGCAGCTCCACCCGATGCAGAGCGCGCAAGCCTCTCAAAACGGCCAGCAGCAGCAAGCCCAGGGGCAGCAACAGCATGGCCAGCAGGCGCAGAACTCCCTCAATCAAGCGCAGCAGGCCCAGCAGCAGAGCATGGCCGACGCACGCAACCAGGGCCAGACACCCGGACAAAAACCCGGCCAGCAGATGGCGCAGAATCAGCAGCAGAAAGGCCAGAACTCAGAAGCGCAGTCGGCCGAGGGCGGAAATCAATCCACCGAGCTCAAGGACGGCGTGCTCGGCGAGGTGACCGTGCTCGTGAAGGGCGACTGGGGCCACCTGCCGCAGAAAATGGCCGACGACCTCACCGAAGCCACCCGAAGCGAAGCCGCGCCCGAATACCGCGCCGCCATCGAAAGCTACTACAAGGCCATCGCGGCCAAGGCGAAGCGCTAGGGAGGAGCGTTGTAGGCTGGGTGTAGCGACAGCCCGCCCGGCAGTTTGGTGCCCACTTCACCAAAGTGCGCACTGTGAGACGAGCGAGCTGCCGCCACACTCGTCCTACGTCCAGGTGCCTCACTCCTGCCTCTTGATCACCCGCACCGCGTAGATCTTTGCGGTCAGTTCGCTGAGCTTCACCGGCTTCACATCATCCCACAGTGGATCACGTGCCAGATATTCCTGGCCTTCTTTGCCGACGATCACGCACCAGTGCTGGATGCCACCGATCAGGAAATACTTCACGACCGGATACGCGCCGCGTTCCAGGGCGTTGTCCATGAGTGAATGCTTCGTGACCGGGTGATACTCCGCTGTGAGTTTGTCGTTGGTCACCTTCGGAATCGCGTTCCAGACCACCCAGCCCTGGGGCAGAAAGCCGTCGGCCTTCTTCAATCGCTCGTTCAGCTCTTTCGGCGTCAATTTGACCCCGAGATTCGAGCAGGCCATCGCCACACTCGTCACGAGGCAGCCGTGGCTGCCCAACGTGCAGTCGGAAGGGCCGAGCTGGTCGCTTGCCCAACGCGTATCCTTCTGCAGCAGTGTTTTTCCGGCATCGGGCAGGCGAATGTGAAGCTCACGCCCGCCTTGGGAGGCAATTGCGGGCGCAAGACGCGCCCAGCAGGTCCGCAGCAGAACGCAACTGGTCGCCGTGGTCAGCAGTGCGATCAAACCGATGACCGTCCAGCGGCGCATGGACAGGATCAATGCTCCTTCTTCGCCTCATGCTTCTCCTCTTTCGCATGGGAGTCGCCATGTCCTTCTCCGTGCTTCTGATACTTTTCATGCAGCACCTGGGTTTCCTTGAACGAGTGCTTGTCACAGGAAACGGAGGCGAGGATGAAGGCGGCGGCGCAGAGAAAAATCGGGGCGGTTTTCATGGAGGTTCGAGGCCGCCATCCTATCGCCCGAAGCTCCTCGCGCAAATGACAATTAGCGCAAGGCCTACTGACGCACGACGACCCGTGCATCGAGTGCCACGACACCGTCGTGCGAGACGTGCAGCGGGTTGATGTCCAGCTCCACAATGCGCCGCTCCTGATGCACCAGTCGTGCGAATCGTACCAGCACCTCCTCCAGCGCCGCGAGATCGGCCGGTGGACGGCCACGTGCGCCTTTCAGAACCTTGAAGATCTTCGTCTGCTCGATCCACCGCTGTGCCAAGCCCCGATTCAGAGGCGGCAGGGCCAGCGCACGGTCCTGCAGCACCTCAACCAGCGTCCCACCCGCTCCAACCAGAAGAACAGGTCCGAATTGCGGGTCAGTGCTCGCTCCGACGATCAACTCGGTGCCCTGCCCCGTGATCATCCGCTGCACCGTCACTCCCCCAAACGCCGCGAGGTCGTGTTTGGCGGCCACATTCGCCCGAATCGTCCGCCACGCCTGCCGCACGGCATCCGCATCCTTCAAATCGAGTATCACGCCGCCACAGTCGCTTTTATGCGTGATGGTGGCAGACAGAAGTTTGACCACAACGGGGTACCCGATTGCCTCCGCAGCCGAAACGGCGGCATCTTCGTCGTGAGCGGCTTGGGTTTCGACAATGGGAATGCCGGCGACTTGCAGCAGTTGTTTCGCCTCCAATTCGTTCAGCAGCGTGCGACCGCTCTTCAGCACTGTATTGATCATGTCGCCCACCACTGGAAGCGCCTCGCCTTCATGTTCGGCATGTGCCTCGCAGGATTCGCTCAGCCACAAAAGCCGCAAACGGTGCTCGCGCATGCGAACGAAGGCGAGCGCGGCTTCGTCAGGGTAATCATAGGTAGGAACACCTGCCGCATTCAAGATGCCGCGGCCGTCATTCACGCTCTGTGCCCCCATCCAGCTCGCCAGCAGCGGTTTGTCG
>Ga0169931_10000486_pt1 | contig 64841 bp, 107 predicted proteins | sample Kivu_15m_20L_FD_129675 | JGI IMG/M metagenome (GOLD analysis project Ga0169931, IMG submission 129675) | Freshwater microbial communities from Lake Kivu, Western Province, Rwanda to study Microbial Dark Matter (Phase II) - Kivu_15m_20L... | ecosystem: Environmental > Aquatic > Freshwater >... | reverse complement strand
TGCGGATCAGCGAGCATATAGAACGCACTTAAGGTCAAGTAGCCAACACGGCCGTCAATCAAAACCCAAAATACATCCTTTTCTGCGGGCCGATATGGAGATTTCCAGATTTCCCTAGAAGGCTCGATGTGCACGAAGCCTGTGCCTCTCAGCGTCGGCGGAATTTCAACCGCACCAGACGGCCGGAGTTTCAGCCAGAGGCGGGGATCCCCAACTTCCCAAATGTCGCCAATGCAAATGATTGGGGGCTGCTTACTCGGTTTGGTCATGGCTTTCTTTAGGGTAGCACAAACAGGACACACTTAAAGTGTTTTATTCCTATAGGACGATGCGGACAAAGTGGTCATGCCACACACTGCAGACCGCTTCGCGGTGGAGCACCCATATATTGTTCGGGTCCTCGGGATATATATCCCGATCGAAGGCAGCCTTGGAATTCAGTATGAGCACCGTCTCGCCTTCGCAAATAGAAACTGCGTTATCAGGCCGATGCGCCCACACAAGATAGGGAGTTTCTGGACGGTCAAGGTATCTAAGGTTTTTTCCTGTTGGGTTAAAGGGTTGACCCGTTTCATCGAGAAGTGGATGAAGGTAACCTTTTTTGGCGACCCAAATCTCGCCTTCCTTGGGCTTCTTGTATTCAATGAACTTTTGTTCTTTGGTCATGGCCCTACCTTCGTCTCGCAGGGGTCAAATGGCTCTAGATTGATCCGATAGCAGAACACATCTATGAAGACGTCGGTCCAAATCCAACCAACCTGTCCCTCTTGCAAAACCCAGGTCACCATGTTATGTGGCCTGTCAATGCCGTGTGAATCTGTACCAGCGCCACCATACGCACTTTTCCCTTTGAACCATCTACCACTCTGGAAAAAGCCACGAAACCAATCGGGCTTAACTCGCATATGCAGGATTACGAACGGAGTTGTGTTGCAGTCGAGCGTACGATGACCGGCTTTGACGTAAAAGGTTACCATGCGGTCCTGATTCACAGCCCAGATTTCGCCTTCTTTGGGGAAGTTGTTCATGGCCGAGGTTTCTCCCGTTCAATGTCAACCAACTGAGCATTCAACAAAAAATGGTCCAAGTAAGACCAGAGAATCTTGCCATCATACAGAAACCAAACGACTCGATACATGTTTCGATTGACGTAATCGTTGTTTTCATTGTGCCACCAAACTCCGTTTTCGCAACGATAACCCCTGAAGCCCTCTGGACATTCCGTGGGATTCAGGATCAGCAGGAAATTAATTTCGCCGTTGCTCCAAATGGTCCGCGGACCAATGGTCCGCATGCGGTCTTGTTCACCTGCGTAAAGGAAATGGTGAAGCCTGAGTTTCCAAAGCTCACCTTCCTGCGGAATTTTCTTTCGGAATTTCATGTCTTCTCTGACTTGAACGGAAAGAGGTCAATCTCGTACTCCAGGCAATTCCTGAGACAGGGAATTTCCTCATCTAGGTATGTCAAAAGTACATTGTAGATCGAATAGTGCGTTAGCCGAATTTGGCCATCAATCTTAAGGTGCGTGGAGCCCCACTTGGACCCGACGATCATTCCAACGCTGCCCACCTGCGCATGGAACGTCACCCGATCACCAATCTGGAATCGATGAGGCTTTGTGGGTTCAGGTATATGGGCCGGAATGTTCATTGCTCGTTTTCAGTGGCGTCGTCTGTGATGGAACCAAGCTCTATTCTACCTCCGAAAGCAAATCGATGCGATACGCACGCACCTCAGACTCCGCCAGGCCAAGAGTAGCAAGGGCCTCATCCACAAGGGCCGCTCGATTGGTATCCTTGCGGAATTCCTTGAGCGTCCACTCACGCTGGAGCGTGACATTGTGAGCCTTGTCCCATCCACTGGCCTCGGTTACGAATCGGATTCGGTATTGCATGACACACGGTTCCTTTGTGTTGGATAGCTGAGAACGCCCATGACGCAGGTCTTAAGACGATAGACCTGGGCGTCCATGAGATAGCCGCTCGGACTGACGGCCCATCGAGAGAAGGGATAGGTCAAGGGGCGATCCACGATCGCCCCCCAGCCTGGACGGAGACAAGAAGCAGGAACCCACAACCGTTCACCAGTTGTGGGATGCGAGACTGCCACGAGCTTTTCGATGTTTTCCATGGCCTTAGGCCCTGGCCTGATTTCGAGGCTTTCAGCGCCGCTCATCGACCTTGATGACACGGAGGTTCCGACGAGAGAACCAGGCCGTCACGCCCGTGGTATCGAAACGAACCTGGATCGGACGGTCGGTCAACTCGGAATCGACCTCCAGAACCGTGCCACGGATGCCCGCAGGCTGCCAGCCCGTAAGGGGTCGAGAAGAGCAAGGCTCATAGCGATCGGAAAGATCCTCACCCTTGCGAAGGACGACGGTGGAATTGACGGTGATCTTGGTGCGGGACATGGTGTTTTTCTCCTATTAATAGGATAGCACGATTCCGACCACATTTAAACCATTATAATCCCAAAAAAATGGGCTAATTCTTCGGTCCTTTCCTGGACCGCATGGCTCGCAGCCGAATATCTAGGGCCAGGTGATAGGCCTCGAAAACCTCCGAGGTTGTGTAGAGCCGTCCATCGAGGAGCACCTTTTCCTCGCCGGTTTCGGGATCTTTCTGAATGGTGGGTTTCGTCTTTTCCATAACCTTGTGTCTCAACTTTCTATAGAGGCTCAGGAGAAGCCTGAGCGGAACTACAATGCAATCACGCAAGAAACCCCACAGCGCATAGAACACTGTAAGGAAGGAGAAGTAGAGAAAACGTTTCACGACTTTGATCATTCTAGATTTCTAGTTCGTTTGTCAATTCGTCATCCCATAGGGAGAAGTAGAACCAGAATTTCTTCTTTGGATGAACAATGAGAGATCCATTGAAAAGGACATAGACCAAGCCATCTGGTATTGTTTCCTCATAATTCCCATGGGGACCGTTTAGGATGATCGTGACTGGCTTGTCTGTCATGCCAACAATCGTGCCCTTACGCTCGTTCCACTCACCTGAACAGCCGGATTTCCCGAATACTTGGCTTCCTACGACGCTTACGATCGGCTTGGCGCTCGACGGCACAAAGGCCTCGATCTCAGCAATGGAAGCGGGTGTGACCACCCAAGTCTTGACCCACTTACTTCGCCAACAAATGGTGCCAATGGGCGGTGGCGGCTTATTTGCAATACTTTCTTGTCTGGCGTGCCACTCCTCAAGCCAATTCTTGACGCTCATGGTTTCCCCTCTGAGAGAGCAACAGACTCGAAGTAATAAAACTCATCACCCTTTTCGAGGTGATGAAAGGTAGACTGGATTTCGACATAACCTAGGTTGCCAATGGCTGCGATCACCTCAGGATTTCGGCATGGAGATAGAACGGTCATTTCGACAATCTTCTTTAGGGCACGCTCGACCATGCTTTTGATGCCTCCTTGGCAAGGTCTATCGGTGTGAAGGAATGCCGGAAATCTGAGGTGCCGCAGGCCATTACCTTGTTGCCAACAAGAAAATAGACGACACTGTTATAAATTCGCCTTATCGAGCCATGATAACCCAAGGGATCTGCAAGGTGAGCCACGACAAAGGAATCGCTCCTACCCACAATCATTGCTTTGTCATTTTCGACAACGAAATGATAGGTGGAGTTAATTTCCTTGTAGCCACCTTCTCCAATTCGAGTGATCACACTCGGAGGAGCTGCAAACACCCGTGCGTTCGGCACGGTTACACGCCAGTATTCGCCGATCTCAGGATTTCGGTAGTGGTCGGGCATGCTTATTCCTCTCCTTTTCGGATGCTCCCTCGGAGGAAAATGAGTCTGAAATCCGTTTGAGTGCAACACAGCACCTTTTCGTTATACAGAAGATACACCACGCCGTGGAGCACGATCCGTTTGATTGGGCCGGGGAGGGGGCGCTTCCTGTCGAGAATAAACGTGATGCTAGCATCGCTTACGCCCACCACCGTCATCTTTTGATTGCCAAAAACGTATTCGAATCTGCTAGCAACGACATTTTTGCCTGACACCTTGACTTTTGCGATGTCCGCCGGACTAATCGTAAAGAATCGAAACGGGCGGGCGAGGCCGTACCGGGCCCCGTCGTCCACCGTCACAAAAGTCTCTCCGATCATGGATTCCAGATCGCGATTGGTCGTGGACATTCTCACGCCTTCCGAGTAGCCTTGCGGCCGGTGCATTCCACGTTCAGAGCCGGGGCGTGCTTCCGAATCAGAGAACGCTCAAGCTCGTGAGCAGCAGGCTTTCCACGCACGATGAAAAGGATCTCATACTCGAAAGCCCCCTCACCGTGGGCACGGATGCGCTGCTGCAACAGATGCGGCCGGTTTTCCACGACAGCATGATAGACGTGCTTCTGCCAACGAGTCGCAAGGCTCTTCCAATAGGCCCGACCCTTGCAGACCGTGAGACCGATGTACTTCTCGCCCGTGATCGTATCGGTGAGCCGATAGATCAGGTGATTACGATCGTTCCGGCGCTTGCGCCCACGGGGCTTGCAAGCGGTTTCGGAGGGCTGCGTGACGTGAATTCCCATATTTCTATTATAGCACCAATACTCAGGCGTTTAAACCATTATTTCCCCTTAGAAAACAAGGGAATGCGGGCCTAGGGCTCGGAACCCTAGGGTTTCTGGCCTTTCGTTACCGGCTCTGGCCACGGGTTTAACTTGTAATCCGAGACGTGCTAGGCTGGGGATTGACGTATCACGTTCACCTTTCTACCTCTTTCAAAGGCATGTCCTACATGTATCGAGCACCTCCCAACTCACGCCAACCCGAACTCAAGATGGTTCGAAAGGTCCGGCGTAGTAGCGCCTCGTGGCAAGCAATCTTTCCTGAGATTCAGGAAATTGATAAAAGCGCAATGATCGGCCTGGGCACCGATCTCGCACCCATTCAATTTCTTCAGGGTAACGACCAAGAATGGAGCGAGACAGTACAAATCACGCTCAATATTCATCTAACAGGCTGGTCGGAAGAATCTGATTACAGGCCAGAGGCACCGCTCAAAATTGTTCAACTCCTTCAGGGACGGCAAGGCCGTTCGTTCAATTTCTTTCTTGTGGCAGTTGCTCACTGCGAAGAGGTTAGACACCTTGAGGGTGAATCCGCCAGAGCGGACGATATCAAAAGGTTCTCGGTCGAGAGTTTTCGTATCCCTGTACAGGGAACAGTCACAGACCTAAAGTGTAGCGCCACCAACACTCAAGTCACCTTCGGGTGCTCTCTTGCAAGGAAAGCTGAATCGTCATGAAGTTAGCCAAGTCCACATTTGTTGAACAGGAATTTGAAAAGCTCGCCGAATCCCTCTCTCCTCTAGAGGCCTATCAGAAGTTTAGTCGTATTTCTTTGTCGCGGGGTGTTGTTAACAAGCTGGGGTGGTCTAGGGAACTGACCTATGATACCATAAAATTCATTCTCAATGACTGCGGTGAGTCGGTTCTCAAATTCGAGACCGCTCTGTCGTACCTTTCCGAGGACAACTGTCTCGAAATCTCCAAGACCCTTGAGAACGGGCAGGCGAGATATTGGGTGGCATACCCTTGCCTTAAGGCTGACCTAGAAATTTACAACTCCAAGCCCGACGATAGAAATCGTCCATCTCCAATTAACGCCACCATTAACGCCAGTGCTGGCGGGATGAAGACAGCCAGGTATCAGTTTGAGGCCACCCAAACAAGTCTTCCTAGTCGCTCCTGGAATTCGCCTCATTCCTCGCAGATGAGATCAATGCTGAACTCGGCATACCATGAGTGGGTCAAGGCTCTCCTTGATATTCGTCGTAACTTTCTCAAGAAAGCCAGAAAGAACCTTGGAACCGAGGACATTGAAGCCTTCCACATGTCCAAAACGCTGGCAAGGGATAACGCCGTAGTTGACATTCTTCTCAAGATCAAGAAACTCCAGGACAACCTCGAGACCTTTAAGAACGTCATCAGCAACAAGGATAATCTTAAGCGTCTTCGTGCTGCGAACTGGGCCCTTTGCAACGACTATGAAACTCTAAGGAATATGGTCAACAAGAATGAGCGTGTCCTGGTTGAGTCCTTCAAGGTTCCTGCGGCAAAGACCATTGCCAAGAATGTTGCGGCCGAGGAGAAGCGTTCCACAAAGGAAGCTGCTCGTGCAGCCAAGGCTGCTGCCAAGACTCCTAGGAAAAAGAAGAATACTCCCTAATCAAGTCATCCTCTAACGGAAAAGAGGAAAGCTCCCATCCCCCCAAGGAGGATCGGGAGCTTTTCTATTTCGGCATCTCAGAGAAAGGACTCAGCCTTCTCTGCGAATGAACTCAAAGATGGACACGCAGTTGGCCGCTAGCTTCTTGAGGGTGCCAATGCGGGTGGAAAGCATACGGTTGCGCTCGCCAACTCTAGGAGCCAGGCTTGGGTTGTCCCCACCCAGAACGTCAACCTTCATTTCCTCTTCCATCTTTGTGCAGAGGTCACGAGCCTTCTCAGCCGTGTCCATGAGGAACTTGTCTACCTCACCGGCCAAGTCGGCCAGCTTACCGCTGCCAGGCAGAATTTCCTTCTCAATCGAGGAAGCCACAGCCTCCTTGATTGGAGCCTCTGAGGAGGGCGCAAGCCTATTGGCGATTGCTTCCTTGATCAACTTGGTTAGCTCGTCTTTCGAAATCTTCATTTTGCTTCCTCTTCTTCATCCATGCTGCAAGCCTCAAGAACCTTGTCCAGATTGGATTTTGGACCGCATTCCTCCTGAGTGGTAAGAGCTACCTGTTGCTCGGCAACCACCTCAGATGGAAGTAGTTGAACAAGAGTCTTTAGGGTTGCGACCAAACCCATTGCGTCTCTTCTTGCAAACTTCACAACTTGCTTAACCTTGTGAGGATCCCTCAGGCCGATGGCCCGAACCTCAAACACGGCATCCTCATTGCCAACGGCCTCAAAAAGACGGTCGATCAAAACCTTGGCACCAAGGGCACTTGCAAGTGCCTGGCTTGCAAGACTCGTGGGCGACTCTATTCCCTCGCCTTCCTCCAGAACTCCCTTTTGGATTTCTTTCTGGTGCTCCTCACGGCGCTCCTTGGATTTCTCCCAGGTGTCCTCTTCCTCTGCGAGACCCTCAAACATAGGATCCTCATCCCAACCTGCGGAAGAGGGGTGATTGGACTCAGCAGCACGAATGTCAGCCTCCTGACGAACGGAGTGCTTGAGCATCGTCATGCCCATGCTGTCAACGAAGCCAGCCAACTTACGGGGCTCCTTCTGCATAGCTGCCCAAATGTCATCAAAGGTTGGCTCCACGCCCCACTCATTAACGAGGTCATCGAGCCAATCCAGAAGATCGGTTCGATCGGAGAACGTCTCGGTCTGTTGGTCAAACTTAAAGTCAGCCTCCTTGAGAGTAGGAGTCGAGGAGGATGGGGTTGGTTTGTCCTTCTTCTTTAGAAAGTCAAGCGCCCTGTTCTCTCTTAGGAGACGGAGGTTTCTCTGATGTTGCAGTTTTTCTTTTGAGGTAGCCATGGTGTGTGTGCCTTTGTCCTTCTAGGGGAGAGAATCAGTCAGAGGAGCCGCCGCTGCCACTGTTGCCCTGGCCCTCGCCGCCAGCAGCCGCAAGAACCGTTCCAAGCTGAAATAGCTCGGCTGCCGACATTCGGATGGCAGTCTCAAGTCCCTTGTGCGTCCTTCTGTAGGACTCCAGTGCCTCAGGAGAAAGAGTTGCAGGGTCAATGTTAAGCTTCTGGGTGAGCTTCTCAAGGAACTCCAGGGCAAGCATGTTCACTTCCTGGCGCATCCTTTCCTGCTCCACATAGTTGGAGTTCTCGGCCATGAGTTTCTGACGCACAGCCTCTCTAACCATTTTTCTTAGCTCTTCTTTTGTGATCTTCATAACTCGTCCTCTTTCTTGCAGAACACCTGCGATAAATAGTGCCAATCTCTGAGCAACTGCCTGGAGAGTCTTATTTTCCGTTTGTTCTAGGCGATTAACCAAAGGCCAGGCTTCTCGGTAGTCTGAGAAATTAACCTGAATGGAGGCCTTGACGGCATTTAGGATCTTCTGAACCTCTGTGGTTTCCCCGGCGACCTTCTCGGCTTCTCTAAGAGCAGCCCCCACCGGATCCTCAAGATCCTTTTCGGGTTCTCCTGGCGGGGTTATCTCACCGCTTCCACCCTCGTCCTCAGAGTCTCCGTCACCGCCTGAGTCGGAGAAACCTCCTCCACCGCCTCCTCCCCCAGCAAATCCGCCAGAGCCAAGAAAGCCGCCACCTCCGCCGCCGCCCATTCCTCCAAGGTCTCCACCCTCAGAGTCATCAAGACCTTCTCCACCCATGTCACCGCCTGGGTCTCCACCTGTGCCGCCCATGTCTCCACCAAGGTCTGCGGACGCATCGGCACCACTGGTGTCGCCTGCCGAGGAGGGGTCATTATCTGCGCTCGCAGGAGGCTCCACAGGGCCACCGGAGTCACCGGAGGGTGCTGGGCTAGGTGCAGGTGCCCCGGAGGGTTCTGGGGCTTTCTTGGAACTCCCAGCGGGGTCAGCGGCCTGCTCCCTGAGAACACGTCCAATCTGGGAAATGATCAGTAGAGACAGGGCTTTTTTAGTGTTTTCCTGAGTCATGCGGCTATCTCGTAATTATCCATTCCAAGGGGTTTTGCATAGAATGAACCTATATGAGCAACACCATTTCAGGTTACGAGGCCCAGGTTCGTCTAGAAGACGCCCTTATGAAGGCCGAAAGAGAAGCCGCCCAAGGGGAGTCTGAGGTCAAGGATGAGAGAAGCATCCCGGAGATGCTTTCTGACATTGATCAGAAGCTCGAAAAGATTTCCTCTCACCTGGATGCCATCGTGGACCGCCTCGAGAAAACCGAGAAGAAGCCATCGGTCCTCAAGGGATGAGCACTCCGTTCGCCCTGAGCCAGGCCCTTAGGTCATCATAGTAGGGATGAGGCTTCTGTGTTAGAAGGAGATGAATGATGTGGTTCTTGAAGGGCCACATGAAGAAGTAGGCTGGGCCAGTATACTGCTGTGAGTAGTGGACAGCCATGCCTCTCTGATAGTTCTCGTCTGCCTTTAGAACCTCACGGATAAACAACATGTTCACTCTATAGGCCCTGAGTTCCATCCACATTCTGCCAGGTGCAGGAAACGGAAGAAGGAACAGAAGGAAGCCTAGGCAGAACAACCAGCCCAGGCCGAACCAAATGGCCAGAATTGACAAAAGGGAAAAGACGGCAAGAATCTGAGGAAAGCCATAAAGGAGTAAAGTCCCCACCGAGGTCCACTCCTTGCGGTCTCTCTCGTGCATGGTCTCATGGGCCAGGGTCGTGATCAAAGAGATGTCATCCTTCTCAAACATGTGAGGAGGAAGCCAGCACTCATGGAGCACCTGAGTAAGGTAGCGAGTGTCGATCTCGGGGTTGAAAATCTTGCCGAAGAAGCTGGCAACGGCATAAAGCCCATCCTTGTGGGCCTTATTGCGAATGGTGAAATTTGGACTGTACTTCCGGGCAAACTCGTTAATGAATTTTTGCACCAAGGGCGAAAGCGGAGGGTGTTCTGGTTGGTTGGTCATACGAGTAAGTATACCCGAAAATCGCCTATCTGTTTAAGCGCCTTCCGGGTTTCGTGTATACTTGGAAGAGGCCCCAGGCGGGTCTCAAAAACAATAACCTCTTGCTGAAAGCAAACTATAGTGAGCAACACAACCGACCACGAAATTACAGCGGGCCTCATGTATCAGTACAAGGAACACTTCAACGGAATGTTCATTGCTACCGACTATCCTCAGGACAAACATGCAGCAATTCTGTATGCCATGAGCCGATCTCTGAAGCAAGATCCTGCGTTGCCCGTCTTTATCTCGGATGAGTATCTTGCCCGAAATCACTTGGCTCCAAAGGAACAGGACGTAGCGTATCCGGTTGGCTATCCTGCTCCACCGCAAGGCAACTCGCCCTTTCAGATTCCTGCATATCGCAACAATGCCTACGGCCACTACTATCCAGTGGTCTCGAATCCAAAGGATCCCTATGAGGTAACCTCTGTCTTTGGGAGCCGCGGGGCTCATAACATGAAGTACCTAGACCAGGATCCCTGGGACACAAACATGCCCTACTCCATGCTCAAGGGCTTCCCGAAGTGGTCACCATTTCCCTACCATCCTTCTTTTACAGAGCCGCAGCAGGCAAAGCTTAGTCTCGTCCCTCTCTTTTCCAAGACGCTCTATAGGCAGATAAGGCGCACCAAGATGGTCTTGTCCAGCAAGACCTATTGGAAATGCAGCCTAGGCGTTTGGGACAATTCAGAAAATGTCCAGCTAGTCAACGAGCATACCCTGCCCAAGTTTCTATGGGTTTTGCCTCAGTGGCTCGAACCCTTCCGTGATCAGTCCTATCCGGCCGATTTCAGAGAAAGACTGCGGCTCATACACAAGAAGGTTTTGGGTACGTAATTACCCTTTGCATGTCCACAATCACAGAAAAAGAACGCCTAGTCGGCTGGTTGCAACTCAACTCTCTTTGGGAGCAAGTTTCTCGAGGCGAGATAGGCAAGGCCTATCTCTGGAAAGAAACCCTGATGAAGGCTGTTCAGGACACCATTCTGGAACTGGCACCAGACGGCGTTAATTCTCAGGCCGAGTTTGTTGAGTTGGTAAGTCAGGCCATTCAGGCCGTGGATACCTCTCAGAGGAACTCAGTGGGCCTTGAGGCTGAGATGGCCGACGTTGAACTAACCCTTGGAATGATTGAGCGCACCCTTAAGATGATTCCTCATCAGGTGTTCTTCTCAAGCTCCCGTTAGTCCTCAAAGTTGGTAAACAATCTGGACTGAACCGGTTGAAGACGGGTACCATCCTCACAGAAGCAAGTGAAGGTGCCCCTCGTCAACCGAAGGTCGTCCATGCCGCTGAGGCGTCTCTCGCACGAGGCCACACAGGCAGGTTCATAGACCGAGCGCCTCCCTGACTCAAAGGCAGCGTCTCGAATTTCCCAGCTCGCCACCACCCACACAGCAGAGAACACGCAGGTCAGAAGAATGCCGAAGATGGTCCTGGGATCCTTCCAGAAGCCCTTGGTGTCATCCGTGGCCTCTCGCATGCCATGGCGCACAGCCTCATTCCTTCTCTGAAGGTCTCGAATCCTGGCGTGTATGTCTTGCTGTTGTGACATTGGTTTGTGGAAATGAAAAAGGGTGCTTGGACTAAATATCCGAGCACCCTTCGATTATCGTTGCGGCTGTCCGAGAAGCGGTCAGTCTTCGTCATCTTCCTTGCTAGAAAAGTGTTCTAGCTGGGCCCACTCAGGATTGTCCCCTCCGAAACGGACCTCGGCCCAATCCAGGCCCCGAGTGGCTCGAAGATACCGCCGAAACTCACGACGAGCCTCATCACGCTCATCGCTCGTTTCCCAGCCCTCCTTGGAACCATCCGGGGGCACAAAGAAACTCCGATAGAGGTTCACCTGAACCTCGGTGATCGGACCGGGCTTAAGCCCAAGCTCCGTACAGAAGGAGTGAGCCCGCTCGGTGGTGTCGTCGTCCCAACCGGTGATGACCATGGCGTGATGTGCGATGTAACCCATTTTCCTGTTTCCTTACTAGAGAGTTTCTTGGTTAGTGAGTCTCAGACGCCCTTGACGATCTTCTCGTTCAAACCAAGGAAAGGTGGGATTCGCTGGAAACGACGGCTCATGTCCTCGACCTTGTTCATGGAAACGCCATGCACGTTGCGCTTTGCAGCGATGTGAACTGGCGTGTCCATTTGAATGATCTGGACCTCATACCCCATGGCCCCAGCAATCTGGACATAGCCCATGAACTCCCAAAGCATGAGGTTGGTATTGTCCACCACCACAAGGTTTGCTCGACCGATGGGATCGAGGTGCGTCGTGGCACGGATGAACTTCTGCATGCACCATCGGTGAGCATCCCCGAGCTTCTTGGGGTTGAAAACCTTGTCCGGTCCCTCGTAAAGGTCCGGGAAGTTATCGGCCGAGCACACCTCCGCACCCTGAAGATTCTTGGCGATGAAGGTACTCTTCCCCGAGCCAGAGATTCCTCGGAGGATCACGCACTTCGGGTTGAGTTGGGCTTCGATGCTGGTCTTGTTGTGCTTCATCATTTTGAACCTGTTTCTCTGCGAATTTCTGATCAATTTAGTATAGCACGAATGCGAGGGCCTTTAAAGGCATTATTCCCTAAGGGGAATTTGTGGGAAGCTCGCAAAAAACTTCATTCCAGGCAACCATGGTTGGGCCGAAGGCCACATGCGTGACTGAGGTGTTTTTGCTAAAGCGGCAAGCCAAATCAAAGACCTGCCATTTATCAGAGTCGGTTTCTGTGAACGCTGCTCGCGACCGGGGCGCAGCGGCACCACGCCTGCCCAGACCGGGTGCGTGAGGTCGTCGATCGAGGCTGATAGTGCAAAGCGTTTCATCACGCAAAAACACCGGTCTAAAAACCACCTCATCAGCGCCTGTATAGTCAAACGAAGGAAAGAGACCTAGGAACATGCCCGCTGGGCATGGTTCAGGTCCAAACAACCCCAGACTGCCCCTGTCTTCAAGCACGCGTAGACTATGCGCAAAATCCAAGCCGTGTTCCGAGTCCACAAGTTTAACTTGCGTCAGGTTGACATCATTGAGGCTTCGCCTAATGGTGTAGAGCTTACCAATCATGGGTTCCCACTTCTTTAGGTAGTCCATGGCGTTTCGCTCAAAAACAGCGTAAACACTGGCTTCCCAATAGGGATAGCGTCTCATGGGCGTACCTCATGGTACATCTGCTTCCATGCAAACTGAGTGATTCCCACGCTGCAAGTGTGGGATGAAGTACACCTGCTCCATTGTTGGACAAGAGTAAACTTCTCCCAAAACCACGAATCCTTGTCGGATGTGAACCGGTTGAAGTAGTAACCGCTAGGATACATTACCACGGTCTTATCCATGAGCAAAAAAACGGGAAGGAAGTAGCTGCGATAGACACTTTGTGAGAATGCCCCTGAAACAATTGTTGGAAACATCCCCAGGAACATCCCGATCGGGCGATCCTCCTCATTCTCTAAGTCATCGTCGTCTTCGTCGTCCTGTTTCCCAAAGGACCAAGCCTTGGAGTACTCGACCGTAACGGATTTTGCAAATCCCAAACCGTGCTGAGATTCACCTAGCACGGCTGGAACAATCTCATCTATGCCCTTCGGAGTATAAAGCATGCCAACCTTGTCTTGCCACCGAGCGCAATAGTCCTGGGCGTTCACAGACACCTGACCATAGTTTTCGAATTCATCAAGAGGTGCTAGCATGCTCTATACTCTGAGTTTGAGGTCAAAAGAAAAGGCCTGGTCCCTTCCTTGGGCAGGCCTTACTCGACGCTAGGCCCCTTTCGGGGCCTTTTGTCAGTACCGCTTGAATTGACCGTTGTCCTTCTTCATCTGGCAGCACAAGTCGCCGGGACGAACGTGCTCCAAGGTGCCCGTGGGCGTCACCACCCAAAGCGTTCGGGCTCCGTTGATTGCGCCCATCTTCGGGGCGTAACCATCCGTGAGGATGATGACACCCGACCAGCGATGGCGATTCTCCTGACGATTGCAGAAATCCGCAACTGCCTGGAAATCCGTGCCACCACCACGGGTGCGGAGCTGCTTGGGCGTATTGTCTCCACGCTTCCAAACGTGATGGCTCTTCTCGTCAATCTCCGTGTCGAAGTGGTACACGTCCAGGGTCGTGAGGTTCGCAAGGTTGCCAAGCTCACTGAACAGAAGGGCAATGTCCTCGTCGCTCATGGAGCCCGACTGATCCATGAAGCACGCAAAGTTGGCACGCATCGGGCGCTTCACGCCGGGCTGCACATAGGGGAACTTCTTGTTGATTCGCTTGATCGTGGAGTAACGCTCCAGCGTGCGAGCACGGCCCACGAAGTTACGGATGATCGAGCGCCAGTCAACCTCGTTGGACAGGAGCTTGCGAATGTACTCCTGAATGGCGTGGCTCACGGTGCCCCAGGAGTTGTCCCGGTCTGCACGACGAGCGCCATTGGCGATCATTCCCTTCACCTTGTCACGCAACTCTTCCATGACCTCAGGATCAATGTCCGCCCACTCGTCGTGGTTGTCCATGCTGCTCAGGATGGCGAAGTCGTCGGTGTTCTCGCCATTCTCATCACGGATCTTGCGAAGCTCATCATAGTAGTGGTCGCTGGCCTGAAGCTTTGCGGCCGACTTCATGTAGGTTGCGTAAGGACCCTCAATGGGCTTGCCCGTCTTGGGGTCGATCGGATTCTGACCCGGAATCAGGCACATGCGGGGAAGGTTCTCAGCGCCAATGAGCGAGTTGATCGCCATGTCAGTCGCCCAATTCCAGAGCTTCTGGTCGGAACCCTCGGCCACTGCACGAGAGAAAATGTGCTGGAAGATCATGTGATAAAGCTCGTGCTTGATCACGCCCTGGCGCTCGTTGGAAGAAAGGCCACGGAAAAACTTGGGGCTGTAGCCCATCACAACGTCGAAACGTGCTCCGTTCTTACGGATACCGATGTAGGCCGTTGGGCACTTGGGATCGGCAAACTTCGTTACGTCCATGCTCACGGCACCCAGGAATGGATCCCACATGTAGAGCGCAAGGAAATCCGCATCGAATTCGTCCGAGCGGCGCAGGTAGTTTTCGGGATCGATCGCCGGCGCACGAGATTCAGCAGAGGCTTCCTCCGTCGTGGGAGCGTTCGGTGCGGGCGAATTAGCGGTGTTGGTGGTCATTGGAAAATCCTAGCATACTTCACTTGCACTTTAAAGACATTTTTCGCAAGGAAAAACGGCCAGTTTTCGAACACTAAGTACCCGTTCCATAAGTATAATCGGCCAGAGAGCTTTGTCCGATTATTTTGTTCTGCTTTTCTGGGCATTTATTCCAGAAACCAGGGAAGAGTGGAACCCTACCAATTAGGGGAGACCTAGGGGATTACGTTTTTGTTTCAATTAGGGAAATTCCCTTAGTACGAATTTTGTTTCCCCCTTGGAAGGCAAGGGGACCGACCCAAAAACATGCGTTTTCCCTTGAAAAATAATAGCTAAATGTTGCCCCAGGCCGTGCTACAGTTAGATATCGAACAAAGGTTGATAAACCGCCTGGCTGGCTTCTCTGGCTGGACGGGCAAACCGAGTTACCCTAGCAATCCACAAACAACCCGTTCAAAGGAGTTTCCAACATGAGTCTTTCCCTTCCCGTTTCCATGAAGAACATGCAGCGTCTTATGACGATGCTCTCTCCCGATCGCACGCTCGTGGTGCGTGGGCGTCACGCCGTGGGTAAGTCGGAGGGCATTTACCAGGGTGCCAGCACCCGACGTTGCGAGGCCTACAAGGATCCCTCGTATTGCGCACGTATGGTGAAGGCCCTTGGTGGGTCGCTTCCGTACCTTCGTGCGAAGAATCAGGTCACGGAATGGAAGTACGAAATGGGCGTGCCCGTGATCGAGCGCCGTCTTTCGCAGATGACGGAGGGCGATATCATCGGTCTCCCCATGCTCGACGGCAACTCCAAGTCCACGATGTTCAAGCCGGTTGACTGGCTGATTCAGGCATGCGAGTTTCCGGTGGTTCTCTTCCTTGACGAGCGCAACCGGGCGCTTGAGGGCGTCAAGCAGGCCGTGTTCCAGCTTGCCGATTCCAAGGCCTTCTACGGCAACCGTCTCCACGACGAGACGTTCATCGCCATCGCTGAGAACATCGGCGACGCTTACACGGTGAACCAGTCCGATCCTGCCGAGGTAAGCCGTGGTGCGATCGTGGAGTTGAACCCTTCCCGTGCGGAGTGGATCGACTACATTTCGACCCGTTGCGATGGAGCCCTGGTGGAATTCTGCCGTCAGAACGAGGCTCAGATCGAGCACGAGGGTCCGTTCGAGTCGAACAAGAAGTATCCCGATCGTCGTGCCTGGGTGGCCCTTGACGAGGAGCTTCGCTCGCACAAGCTCTATGACAACGTGGAAGATCCGATGTTCTACGTTCTCACGGGCGCTTTCGTCGGAATCAACGCCGCTGGTCTCTTCAAGAAGTTCTGTGCCGAGCGTGACCGTCAGGTTTCGGCCGCCGAGATCCTTGCGGATTGGGACAAGGCCCTTGTGAAGCTCGGCAAGACCTCCAACGAGATTTTCGTGGAGATCACGGCCAAGCTCGGCGACTGGATCAAGAAGAACGTTCTCGACCAGGACCAGGCAATCGAGCTTGCTCTTTGCATGTACGACCTGGCTCCCGAGCCCCGCATGACGCTCTGGCAGCACATCCAGAAGTCGAGCAAGAATCAGGCAATGATTCACCAGTATGTGATGCCCCTGATCGTTCGTGCAGCCACGGGCGCATCGGTGGCAGACCTTCCGAAGCCCGAGCGCCGTTCGGCAGAGGCCAAGGCGGCAACGAAGGCCGCTGCCCAGGCAGCAGCAGCCGGGGCGGCTGGTGGAGCCCCGGCTCCCCGCACCCGAGGTGCTCGTCGCTGATAGGAGTTGATTTACCGGCTAGGGTAAAGTAACAAGAAAACGGGGCGGTCTTTCGGGACCGCCCCGAATTCAATTAAAGGGTAAAGTGAGTGTGCTAGGGTAAGGTAATCCAAGGAGCACGCAAACTTCCGCAAGTGTCAAACAGTCCTCCTAAAGAGAAAGTCACAAAAAGTCATGTCCAAGAAGAACAAGGATAAGAAGGAAAAGAAGGCCCTGAAGGCTGTCAGGGCAGTCACCAAGGCTGTGTCCAAGGCAGTAAAGACCAAGGAGCCTGTTGCGCCCAAGAAGATGGGCAGCAAGTCCAAGTCGCTTCCGGTCACAAAGCGCAGGGCTCCTGGTGAGGCCATCGAACCCAATCTCCCCTCTCGGAGGGAGGGTTGGACCTCGGCCGTCAGCCCCTCGGTTGGACGAACGCATTTCCTCTACATCACGCAGCATGCAGACCTTTCCCGGTTCACGATGGAGAACCGGGCCTCTTGGCCCACCTATGCTCAGGGTACGGATCGAGTGATCACTCTGGCCACCCGAATCAATGGTGACCAGAATATCCTGGAGTACCAGATGGCCGTTTGTCATCCCAGCAAGGTCCAATTGATGGGAGGCTACGCCGTCAACAAGGGTGATCGCTTCTCCCGTGACATTGGGCGAAAGATTGCCACGGGCCGACTTGCCTCGGATCCCCACGCATTCAAGTTGAGCGATGAAACACTGCGAGGAGGCCACCAGGCCATTCTCCTGGCAGTCCTTAAGGACGCCGTTTCCAACAAGAATGTTTCTGGTGCTGCTAAGAAGGTCCTCGTTGAGGAGCTTAGCTGGCGAGAAAGCGAATTTGAAATGTACGGTCGGGGGAGCGTTGAGGTTGCTCCCGATTTCACCTGATATCAAAGCTTCCATGTTGCGCGATCGAGCCCAACGACCGCAACGCAAATTTCTGTAGGGGTAAGTCAAACAATACATGTTTTTTAGAGTCGCATGTATTGTCTCTACGGTGTCTAGGCTCTAAATACTGATATGTCGTGCGATGAAATCCCTGACTGCAAATCAGACCAGCCATCACACACGCCCCAACGCATATCGGGAATGCCATTAGGGGAAGTGGGTTTGCGGCTATAGGTGTTCGACTTCACTTGGCCGCAAACCCACGCCAGGTTTAACATGAGACACAAGTCTCATTTTCATCGCCATATTTAGGCAATATGGCAACTGATGATGCTGCTTCCCAGATAAAGAAATCGAAAGATGCGCTGAGTGTCGTTCTCTCCAATCTCGACAAGGACTTAGCTGTTCAGATTGCCTTTGCAGCAGTTTCCCTCAACTATCAAAAGGTTGTCGATGTGGCCTCGGCCTGCTCCGACCTTATGTATCTAAGGGAAATGTTGGCCGCAATGAAAACAGTTGACGACAATGGCAAAACCTCAATGGGCTATTCCCTTGAGGAAGTGAACGAACACCTCAGACGTTTCGGTTATTACCTCTGATAGCAACATTTACCCCTTTTGAAGGGAAATGCTCAATGCGTTTCAACCAAAAGCTCTATCTGATCTCACGGAGGGATTTTCCGCCTGGTTCGCAGGCTGTGCAGGCCTGTCATGCGTTTCGTGAATTCATTGCTCGACACTCTGAGCTTGAAGCCGAGTGGTTCTCCAGGAGCAACCACCTTTGCTTTCTCTCTGTTGAGAATGAGAAGGCTCTGGTGCTGATCATGCAGCAGGCTATCGAGAAGAAGTTTCGATGGGCCTCTTTCCAAGAGCCTGACCTTGGCATGGCCTACACGGCAGTTGCCCTTGAGCCCTCGGACGATGCACGGGCCTTCTGTGCAGCTTTGCCACTGGCTCTAACTGAGTATGTTGAGACCGAGTAACATGTCCCGTAAGACCTGGATTCTTTTGCCGGTATTCCTATTGGGTGCCTGCAATCAGGTTTCTTGCGGGTACCAACCGGTCGCTCCGATATCCGACTCAGCCTGGGATCTTGCCTGGACGCTTCAGGTAAGCGATATTTGGGGTTCGTTCTCAACCTTTGAGGCTTGTGCCTTCGAGGATGAGGACTATCGGTGCATTTCTATTCCTTGATGATAACCGTTTATCCTCTCAAGTAGGGTGTGCTATAGTTAGAAAGAAAGCCCGATATGAGACCCCGGTTGGGCTGCCGAGCCTTATAAGCTTAGCGTGCCAGGTTCAACTCCTGGATATCGGATACCGGTTATGCAAACAAAGATGCGTGTGGCGTTGCTTGCGAAACGCTCTCAGTACGAGATGGCAATTCTGCACGAGAATTCTCTTGTGCAGGATAAGATTCATGCTCAGGTGCCTGAGACCGCCACGATGCTGCTGGCTCATAATGAGCACACCCGAGACCTAGGTCGTCTCCGGGCCATTCTTGAGGCTCGCGAGCCATTCATCACGGTGGATTACTTCTGTAGAGAAAATCTCTCAGAGCCCGAACTACTTGTTGAGTACCAGATGGCCGACCTCGTTATCGCCTTCGGTGGTGACGGCACCTATTTGTGGGGAGCCCGACACCTCAGGTTTGGTCAGCCCATCATTTCAATCAACTCCTCGCCACTGACCTCGGTGGGTTTCTATTCCTGCGGAAGCGTGACGGAATTTGAACACTACTGCAAGCAGGGCCTTCTAAGTGGAAATCTAAGCTCCTTCGCCTTCGAGAGCCTGGGCGTCATCCGTTACTACGTCTACAGGGACACAGAGCTTTTCAAGGAAGGCGTGGCTGTCAACGACATTCTGGTATCGGCTGCTCACCCTGCCGCTGTTTCCAAGTATTGGATCGGCCACGATGGAAAGGGCACCGCTCACATCAGCAGCGGCATTTGGCTCTGTACCCCTCTGGGCTCTCATGCGGCGATGCGCTCGGCAGGAGGCTATGTCCAACCCGACTTGGACAATCGTATGCAGTGGCGGGTCAGAGAGAGATTCACTCATCCCGGCGTCGCCACGCAGTTTCGCTCCACCGACCTTGTTGAGGGATTTGCGAATAGCTATGCCCCGATCTGGATTAGCTCCTACATGAGAGAAGGTCTGGTAAGCCCCGATGGAGACTCTCTAAGTTTCCCATTTTCTTACGGAAATCGGCTTTCTTGCGTGTATGAGCCCGATAGTCTCAGGCTTCTTTTGAGGCGAAAAACCTAGGGCTCGCAAAATGGTGTGGTTGAGAAAAATACAATAGGCGATTTTGTCTGCTGTGATACACTTACCTATAGCAGGTTCGGTGTTGTATGGCTCGAAATCGGAAAATCAACTGGAAAAAACAACTGGAATTGCTTGAGGAATACGCTGCTTCCAAAAAATGGTCTGTCATTTACCGTGCAAAAGCAAAGAATGATTGGGCTGATTGGGCTCGTAAGAGCGTGCGCCTCAAGGAGAGGACCAACAAAGAGGAGCTTTTTTATGTCTTCCTGCATGAGCTAGGTCATATGCTCATGTTTCAGAACAACCGAGCTTACTCTTCAAAATACGAAGCCGTGTTTGATGAGTTTACAGGAGGTACCCAACCAGTAAGCATTGCACGCATTGAGGAAGAACTTGAGGCTTGGCGGACAGGTCTTCGATTGTGTTTTAGGCTTAATCTCAAAGTCAACCGTCGAAACTACGAGAAAGTGAAGTCAAAGTATGCTATGACATACATAGCATGGGCCTCACGCCGCACCAGTAAAAAGGCACAGGCCCCTGCCGAGCCCGATCGACCCACGTCGAGTCTGGTCGTTACCCCCTCGACCAATCACATTGCGATTACGCCGGTAAAGCTGCCGCTTCCCAAGGAATTCACAAATGAAAGCCCACCTAACCACCCAGAAAGTTTCTAGTTCGTCTGTTCATGTTCCTACGCCCCATATCGAACGTGCCGGTCCTCTTAAGTCACCACCTGCTGACAATCTAAATGGTCTCTCCTCAGAGGAGAGAGTCGAAATCAGTGAGATTGTGGCCGAATTCAATGCAGAGGCCACCCAGGCCGGTCCTGCAACCAAGCAGAAAATTGATCCACTGTTCTTCGAATACTCGGCCAATCGGCTTGTGAAGACTCGCAATGAGTTGATCAAAAGGAACACCCCTCTCGTCTCCTACATTGTCACAAAATTCTATGCCAATGATCGTTCCTTCCTTTTCCTCAAGGAAGACCTCATGCAGGAAGGTCTCATTGGTCTAATGTCAGCTATCGAGGGTTTCAAGCCTGAGCTTGGCTTTCGTTTCTCAACCTATGCCACTTGGTGGATTCGACAGTCCGTTAACAGCTTCCTGCTCAATGTCGAGCCCATGATTCATGTACCCAGCCATGTCAGGATTGCAAAGGGCAAGCTAGCCAAAAAGCTCACCGCTGAGAACAGAACGCTGGGCGGCGTACTAGCAGACTATAAGTCCTCGGAGTTTTCCGAGAAGATGATGCAGTCCATTACCAGGGCTGGCCAGACAAAGAATATCGTTTCCTTTGATGAACCATCCAAGCACGGAGAGCCTACCCTGGCCGAGACCATTCCAGATGAGCGAGAACTCAACACAGAAATGCTCTTTTCTGGGGCCGCCGTAAGCGACCTAGTGAAAAATGCCTTGGACAAGCTTTCGGAAAGAGAAAGACTTGTATTGCTCCTCCGTTTCGACATCATCCAATCCGTTTGAGACCCATTTCCCTTGGTGTGAAAGAATCTCTCTATGACAAAAGACATTTCCCTAGATAACGACTCTCCTTCCGTTTCTGAAGAATCCACTTCTTCCTCGGTGCCTCCGAAGAAGTCCATCATTGAACCCCTGGAGACGGTTACAAAGGGAGAGTCTGGTAGTTATCGAAACTATTTCGACCGAGAGGGTGGAGCCTTTCCAGATTTGTTCTCAAGGGACGTGGCCAGCAGAAATGACTGTGCCTCTCTCACAAAATACGTTGCAACCAGCCGTGCCCCTGCCATGTATTCCGACCTTCTCACAGCCTACATTTCCTCTAAGGTCAAGGCACGAGAGGCAGAGAAAAAGAGGGCCGGGTTGGACACCGAGATGGAGTCCAAGGAAGCCAAGCTACAATTCGTCACCCAATTGCTTAAGGGCTTTATCCCATCGGGATCCTCTCTGAGCGGCTCTATTGAGTCCGACCTCTCTGAGGATGGAGAGCCCAAGAAGGAGAAACAGAAGTGAAAACCCCAAAGAAAACAACTGCATCCACGGAGACCACCTCATCCAGGAAGTACATCACCCTCGAGAGTGGTGTTGACTTCCGTAAGATTGCTGAGGTTATGACTCAGGCTGGCTACCAGATGAATCATGCCACCGCACGCAATCAGCTTATGATTGCCCTCACGAAGCTCCTGGATGATGTGGCCAAGCAGGCCGGGGCAAAGCTCTCCAAGGCGCAGCTATCCAAGCTTCTTCAGAATCAAACGGTCCACAATGCCCTGGCTGACATTCTGCATGTTGTCCATGAGGAAGACCAGGCAGGTAAGAGAAAATGAGTAAGAGCCCTTCCTTTCGCGAAAGACTGATCGCTGCCCTTGAAAGCCTTGTGAAGCCTGGTTTTCCGAACATCACGGACATTCTCAGGCGGCGCAGGCAGACCACCGAGGACTTTCTTCGCAGCAAGAGTGTAACCAAGAGCAATGCCCTGGATTTCCTGACCGGACTTCAAAAGGATCAGATTTCGTATGATACGGATTTTGCCCGTGCCTTCGAGGTCTTTTGTGACATGGAGCCCGATCAAGAGGTAAAGGATACGATCGACCAGCTTTTAGAGGAGCATGCACCCGTGGGTCCTAGGAAGAAGGCCTCGAAGGCCTCGAAGGCATCCCCTGCGACCCCGATAGATGAAGAAATTCCCGATGACGAAGAAAAAAACATCGTTTGATGATCTTCTGCCATATGACGACTCCAACCCAGAGACCGCAAGGCCGCTCTGGGTTCAGAGGCCATATGTAAAGTTGCAGGCAGGTGACATGGCAGCCGTTAAGGAACCCTTGCTTTGGGCTCCCGTGTCAGAACTAGCTTCCAATGACTTGCAGGAATTTCGACCAATTCATGAAGGCCTGTATGCCATCTACTACCCCTCCAGCCCTAGATACCGCCCAAGATCCGCCTCACGAACCCTCCATGGAGGGTTCGTCGTGGTATTCCTTTCCTCCGTAGAAAAGATCAGTGGAGCTCTTGAGATCAGAATTTTGTTCGATGGAAAAGTCTATCATACCTTCGCTCTGTTGACGCCTGAGGCCTATCTAGTAAAAATTGAGCCCAGAATAAATGGTTTAAACCAGAACGAAAACGGTCTATAATGGAATAGACACAACGCACAACCCCTTTGTGAGGAAATCGTATGGCTCTAGAGGAACGTAGAGAGAGACGGGCAGGCCCGGCCCCTAAGGCGATTATCAATCGTCGCCTTCTGGACGTGAAGTTTGAGATGGCCGCTAAGCACAGCCTCAACGTGGGCGATATCGTCAAGGTCGTTCATACCGTGGACGCACAGACGATGATCGAGCGTGACCCGGTTCCCTCCACCAAGGAGACCGCCGAGACCGAGTACATCACCATTGAGGGTCAGAGCATGGTGACCTATCTTGGTCCGGCCTACGATCACTGGAGTAGCTGGGTCTATCTGCGTTTCCTCTATGATGGAATCGTGGTTCACTACAACTACCAGAAGATTCACCAGGCTGGTGACAACCTTTTCGGCGGTACCTTCGTGAAGGTGCTGGCTATGCCTGGTGTCGTGCCCATTCCTGGTGCCCTCACGCCCCCGAATCCTGAGGAAAACTCAGAAGGCGAGGCAACTTGAACAAGATTCGAACCTACCGGCGTAGGATTAACTCGATGCTCAATTGGTTGACAGAGCAGGTCGTAATGGATCTGATGATCAATCACATCGACCCTCGTACCCCGGCAGGATACGAAAAGACAAAGCAGATTTTGGGTCGGGTGCTCGGACAGAAGCACCAGCAGGAACCTATGGTTCCCGAGTGGACGTTTCCCTTGGTTGTCAAGATTGATGGAGTGAGCCCCACTCCTAAGCTCCAGTTGGATATCCAGAAGGATTGGGAAGCCGAGAACATTCTCTATCTAGACTTCGACAACCCGAGCCTCTTCCCGTCTAGGGACTGACCAGAGCAGGATATTTATGTGCATCCCCTTGGGTGGGTGCACATGGACGAAATCGAAACTGCCTCGTTTCTTGAGAGACACCATCCGATAATCGAAATCGGTATGCTGGTAAGGCCACGATGGAAACCTTATCTCCCTGAGGCGCTCGGTCCCTTCATTTTCGAAATCACCAAAGAGGAATTGCAAGGTATTGACAAACTACCGCTCGACACCAGTTTCACAAAGCTCTATTTCCGAGTGTTGCAACGTGATGAGGTCGGGCTTGTGATAAAAATGATTGGTCGCAAGGCAATCATTCTCCTGGATCTCAAGTTTTTCTGCATTGACAAAGAGTTTCTAACCCCTTGGCACTATGACCCGTCCCTGGACGACTAGAGGTAACCATGCAGACTTTTTTGCCTTCTCCTGACTTTGCCCAAAGTGCAAAGTGGCTTGATAGAATGCGGCTTGGCAAGCAGCGAGTAGAGACCTGGCAGATTATCCAGGCTCTCACGGTGCCCGGTTATGGATGGAAGAACCACCCTGCCACAAAAATGTGGCAAGGTCATGTTCCTGCCCTGGCTGAGTACGGAACTGCCATTTGTGAGGAATGGCGCTCCAGGGGATACAAGGATACCCTTTTGCCTAAGTTTCAGGCATTGACAAATCACGACGGAACCAGACCCCATTGGATTGGGGACGAGAGGGTTCATTCCTCTCACCGCTCACGCTTGCTTGAAAAGCTCCCTGATTGGTATTCACGATGGAATTGGAATGAAAGTCCGGGTCAGACCTATTTCTGGCCCACTAGTGGAGGTAAGTGATATGACTTGGCCTGATGTTGTAAATAACGCTATTTCGGCATTGGCCGTAATTGCGATTTGGTGGATTTTTTGGAGAAGGTCCTAAGCCATGAAGACCGAGAGAGACGTACTTGAGGCCCTCAGGGGCCAGTTTGAGGCTTCTATTCGTTCCTTTGAGAAGCCAAAGGGCGGACAGCATGTTGGTCCCTCTGCCTGCGGTGACTTCTGGCCTGTGGGCGTTGGAGTGATCCAGCGTTACAAGTGGTGGAACCGAGAGATTGATCATATCCTAACGCAGTCTCCCACCCAACTCGAAATGAACGAGTTGAGGGAGCGGGCTGAGGAGGCCGAGGCAAAGCTAGCTGCCCTCCGTGAGGCCGCACAGCATGTGCGATGGGGCTTGGACCCCGATGAAATTCAGCCTGATCATGCGCCAAACAGCTCTGGTGGTGGATGGCGTGACCTTGTGGCAAAGCTGGATGCTGCTCTAGAGGCTGCCGCGTCAACTGTTTCGGAAATCGAAACAGACAGGGAAACCAAGTCCATCTAAGGACTGTTGAGAAACATATGAAATACGCCGTTCTAGCACCTGCCGATCAGACCATTCTCTATTGGGCTGACGCCTCTGGCAACACAGAGACAGGCAAGCATCCCGAGGCCTATCTGTTCGCAGACCGTGCCTCTGCCGAGGCTGCTGTGGCTCCTAGGGAGCAGTCCGTAAGGGAACATTGGAAGACGAATGGCTGGACTTGGCGTGGCGGGGATTGGCATGTAATCGAGGAAGTCCTCGATGAGGCCGAGTTTCGCTCCCGAGAGGACACTTGGTCGGAAACAATTTGATAAACGAGGAAACATGACTTCCCTACGCACAATCGTTCGCAAGGCAATCCAGGATCTTGACAATGGGCACATTACGGAGGCCATGATGGTCGCTGAAACCCTTAGGCATGCCCTTGCCGAGCGTGGCCTGGTCGCAGGTTGCCATCTAGGCAACAAGTCGATGACGCCCGAGCAACAGGTGGAATGGTATGCTGGGCAGATTTTGGACTGCATTGATACCAGGGCTTGGTTCGCCATGAACACGATCATCAACACCTGCGACCTTTACTGCCCCGCCAAGGATGGAGAGTAAACATGACGAAAGATGAATGGCTCCTGGCTCTTGCGGAGCGTTTGAACGAGCGAGACGGTCAGCTTATGTTCCGTCCCCGAAATGCAGAGCAATGGGCGGGTGTACTCCATTCCATTATGGAAGGACAGTATACCGAATCCATGCCTCCATTTCCTGGAGAGACTGATTCCAGTGGAATTGCAGCCAAGCCTGCCACCGCTGAAGAAATCCGCATTCAGGAAGATGCAAATCAATTGCTTGAGGCTTGCAAAACCCAAATTGGGATTGAACGTGCCCGAGCCGAGAAGGCAGAGAAAGAACTTGAGAGAACCGACATGGCTCTCAGGGCCCTCAACAAGATCAACGGCATTCGGAACAGCATTATCGGGTCTCAGAGAGTTAACTGGTCTGAGCATGTCTATCCTCTGGTTGCCGCTCTCAATGAGGCTGGTTTTGAGGGAACAGACTTCTCAACGGCCCAGAATAACGTTGGTACGCTGATTGAGCGTGCCACCAAGGCAGAGAAGGCCCTCGAAACCACCAAAGCCGATCTCGCAATCTTTCGAGAAAGATCCGATGCCCTTAGAGAGTACATCGCCAAAATCTCTTTGGTTGTAGGGGAAGTGGAAACCGACGACTCGACCCTGGCAGCCGTGGAAAGGGTTGTGAGGGAACGTAATGAGGCCCAAGAGAAACTCGCAGAGCTTCAAAATGAGTTGAAGCAACCGATGAGAACATCAACGTACTGATCAAGAGGGGCCTGTAAACCATGAATACGACCTCAAGCACCGTTATGCAAACTCTCAAGAACTACGCCAAGTATAATTTCCCTGGCCTCGTGACTGCTCTCATCGTCTTGGGTGCGGGATGGGCTTTTGATTCCATGGAAATTGCGTATTTCTATCTGGGAATGTCTGCCTTTCTTGACTCCTCACGTCTCAAGATTCTGGTATCTGAACTTGAGGAAAAGCTCAAGGAGACTGAAAAGTGATCGCCATTCCTAGCGTTGAGACCTATTTTGCTCCCGTGACTCCTATTCCAACTCATATACTTCACGAGGACTTCACGACGCTTCGTCAACAAGCCATTGAAGTCTCTCTGAATGCAGAGGAATGGGAATATCCTGAGGATGCTGTGGTCGTGCAGGTCCAACTTGGAATTCTGATCAACTCCATGGTTGTAAACCAGAATGTTTCTGACATTCTGTTGGACAGAGCAAACCAAGCCGCCAAGGCCTATCTTGAGGGCATGGCTCAGGGCAATCTCATTTGCCAGCTTCCCACCCTTCCCCAACCGACGTGGCGCTACATGCTCCATGAAAATCTCCGAAGAAATCTCAATCGAGAGAAAAGCTTTAAATTCGGTTGGTAATGTGTTAGGCTAGAGACATGACTGCCAACCCCACACCCACTCCTTTCCTACTTGCCTGGGCCACGGACACTCACTTTGATCACACGATCAACGAGCCCTGGCTCCTGACTGGATTTGTTAACAGCATTCAGAGGCAGGGTGCTCAGGGGCTTCTTCTGACCGGCGACATATCGAGTGGTGTATTCATCAGGGATCATCTTGTGGCCCTCCAAAAAGGCCTTGGTCCAGACTTTCCGATTTGGTACATTCTCGGCAATCACGACTACTACAACAACGGGATTCAGGATGTTCGCCAGCAGCTCAAGGATCTTGAGACTGCCATGCCCAATCTTAGGCACCTTAACAACCTCCCATTCGTGAGTCTCAATACCACCACAGCCCTGGTCGGGCATGATGGTTGGTACGATGCCCTTTACTCGGATATCCGTAAGTCGAGGCTGATGATGAACGACTTTCTGATCATCAGAGAGTTGAAAAGCCTTCATAGCCTCAACGTGTACTCGGTTAAGCACGAGTTGAACGGAAAGTTGCACAAGAAGCTCCAGGAGCTTGCCAAGGAAGGGGCAAAGCATGTCGAGGATGGTGCCCGAGCCGCTATTGTGGCGGGTCACACCAAGATCGTCATCGGAACCCACATTCCTCCGTTCCCTCAGAATTCCCTCTACAATGGAAAGCAGAGTGACGGGGACTGGCTTCCGTTCTTTTCGAGCAAGCTCATGGGCGACGCCATTCTTCGTTTGGCCGATGGCAATCCTCAGGTAAGCTTTGAGGTATTCTGCGGTCACTCGCACGGCAAGGCTCACTTCACAGCAGGAAAAACCAACCTGACTTGCATCACCGGAGAAGCCCACTACGGGCTCCCTAAGGTCGATTCGTTCCTGGAATTCTGAGCTAGATTCGCAGGTCCAGCCCTATTTATAGCGACGTTTTCCTTGCAATTTAAGCCTTTAAAGGCTGTGCAAAACGTGCTATTATAGGTTATGGACAAAAATACGCAATTCAAGCGAACGATCGTCGTGGGCGATGTGCATGGCTGCCTTACGGAGCTTAAGGCCTTGCTCGATAAGGTGCAATTCGATCCGGGTGCAGACCGTCTCATCGTGGCCGGTGACCTTGTGGATCGAGGCCCCGACAGTGCGGGCGTGGTTCGTTTCGTTCGGGAGCATGGTGAGTGCGTCCTAGGAAACCATGAGGGCAAGCTCCTTCGCAGGGCTCGTCACCTTGCTCGTGCCCGTAGGGACAAGAATTACCGCAATCCCATGAAGCCCGATCTGGATCAGGAGTACACGATTCAGAATTTGAGTCAGGATGACCTTAACTGGCTTTCGGAGCTTCCGGGGCTTATCCGCCTTCCTGAGAACAATGCCATCATCGTTCATGCTGGCATGACTCCCGGCCGTGACCCTGAGACTCTGCCCCTGGAGATCCTCACCATGGTCCGGTTCATCAGCGAGTCGAAGCATATGATGCTTCCGCTCCTTATGCCGGGTTTCCGCCAGCCACCTCAGTCTGTCTATTGGGCAGAAGTCTACGATGGTCCCGAGGACGTTCTCTTCGGACACAACGTTGTGGGTCGTGGTGAGCCTAAGACCTGGAACGGTTCCAACTCCCGTGGTGCCTGCCACGGAATCGACACCGGCTGCGTGTTCGGCGGCAAGCTGACCGCTGTTCTCCTTGAGAAGGATGAGGTTCTCTCGGAGCGTGAGACCTTGCGTTTCGTTCAGGTGGATGCACTTGAGGAGTACGCCTCTTACAACAAGTTTGAGGAGTAAAAGCTCCCAAGGCTCCCTCCCGCCACGGAGGGAGCCTTGGTCTTTTCTGATTCCCATAGAGAGCAACAAAGGACACGGTTCGACCATGCACCCCTCCGACCGCTCGCCATTCAATCCAAAATACAGGGAACAAATTATCTGGGAAGCCCAGCAGGCCTCAGAAAATTTCCCCGAGGACATTCCCCGCTTTCTCGATCGTGCCGAGACTCTCAATCTCCTCGATCTAGAGACGGGAGTCGTGTCTCTCTGTCCTCAGATCCCGCCTGGTTCCATGATCCGGTGGCCGCTGTCGCCTGATAATCTACGGAAACCATGGATACGGGAAATTGGATTTCTAACTGTGCCCGAGGACCAGTTCGGTGCCCAAATTTCGGCTTTCTTTGCAAAGTGGCCTCTGTGGCCCATATCTGAGGGTATTAGCTATTTCAACCTTCACATGAAATATCTCTGCCAATATAGTGAAGATGTTGACTGCTCCTCTGAGCCCCTGCTTGTTACTCGCTCTCTGATTATGCCCGAGGACGACCACGGCATCGAAATTCAGGTTATGAGGAATGGCTCCCTCGGTTGGATTTGGGCCGACGACACGGACATGCCTGAAATTGTTACCTTGGGCGATCCCAACTTCAATCCATACCGGTAAATCTGTTGTTGCCAGTCAATCCTACCTTTCTCCCACCCATTTCGTTGTGAGCGCCAACGTGTCCACGGAAAATATGTCCACAGAATCCACAGAGTTGCAGCATGCTCTCAGGGAAATCTATGACCTTCGGAAAAACCTCCCCGAGGAATATCCGAGGTTTCTCCAGACCCTTGAAACAATCTACATCGAGGCCTTGCAGTCGAATCTGCTTGAAACGGGGGACTACACATATCCTCCTGGTTCTCTGGTGTGCGTGCCCGGCTCTCAATACTGCCTCATGCATGAGTTGGAGCCTCTAGAGTCTTTTAAGCACAGAGGAATTGCTCTGGATTTCCACTCACGATGGCCGCCGTGGAATCTCTACAGAGATAGCGCCGGGAGCGTATTTACGATGTTCGGAAACCGCAAGGAAATCAGAGTGGAGGCTGACGAGAAAATGATTGTCCTCCGCTCCTTTGTGTCCTCGGAAATCAATTATGTTAAGAAGCGGAATCGCAATGAGTGGGTGCAGGAAGCCACGACAGTTTGGAACTTTCAGTTTCTAAGAGAAGGTAGGATTGGCTGGTCCGCATTCTCGTATCCAAGCAACCTTCCTGAGGTTATTGCCCAAGGTGACCCGAGCCTCAAGTCCTATGCCCCAGAAATCAACCATAGAAAGCACTGAGTACCCACACACATGGACAAACACACAGAAAAGCTTCTCCGTGAGAAATTAGTAGAACTCGACAGGGAATTCATGGCGGGAGAGCGGAAAAACAACACGCAACGTGTCATCCTTCGCAACCTGCTGACCGAGATTGATCGTCTAAGGGCTCAGTTTTCCCGCCTCCACGAGGCTGCCACGGTCGCCTATCTCTCCCTGGCCAGGGAGTCTGGCACAACCGATCCCGAGCGGGCCGAGGCAAACCAGAAAGCCACGGATGAGGCCAATTCTCACCTTTCCATTGTTCTCATGGAAACCGACAAGGTCGGGAATGTTTACCCTGAGCTTCCCTTGAAGGAAGAAGGTGAAAAGCAGGTCTCAATCCACCAGCAGCCACCCCACCAACCCAAGAACCGTGGAGTAGTGCTTACTCGTGAGCAGGTTCAGCAATTGCTGCTGGAGGGCCGCAAGGCTCTCCAAGAAATGGAGAAGCGTCGTGCTGCGGACGTTGCTCTTTACCAAAAAGAGCTGGGTTAAGAAGAAACGAAACTGGTTTAAAGTTCAAAGATGCTGTGATACATTGATATATGTCAGATGACTCCCCGGTTAGGAAAGCCGAGAGCCTGCCAATGATGGCAGGAATAGGCAACAAACCGGATCAGGTGAACCAAAAGTGATTCACCATCAAAAGAAAGATACAACCATGACCGCACGTTATTACCGCCAGTTTGCCGACAACTCCTTCGTTCGTAGCTGCTCCTTCCTTGCGCCCACCACCTCGAACGGCACCGGAACCCTCCGCATCCGTTTCAGCAACGGAGCAACCTACCAGTACCGCATTGGTCGTGCACGCATGGCTGAGTTCCTTCTGGATGCCGCAACCCTGAACGCTGGTCGTTCGTTCCAGCGCCACATCAAGGGTCTCGCAAGCGTCAAGCTTCCTGCTCGTAAGTGGAAGTGAAGTAAGTTGAAGTAACCTAAGACCTAGGTTGTTTCCTTAAGAGGACAATGGACATAAATCCATTGTCCTTTTTCGTTTGTCCCTGCGTAAGGGCCTCGAGCCGGTGGCTATTTAAGGCTCAGTATGACGATTCAACGAAAGCCCAGGTTCTCCCTCAGGGAGGCGATGAACAGTGACACAGAGAGCCTTCCAGAGGCAGCAATCAATGCTCCAATGGCAAGGAGTCAAAACCTTGCCCTTGCCCTCCTTCCTGGTGCCTGCTCCTGCCACGGCAAAGGAAGGCCCCGCCCTGGCGACTCTTCTCAATCAACACAAAGAGAACCTTGTTCGCAACCCAAGTCTGGACAAACAGCTAGATACGGAATCAAGGCAATTCTTCAACGACAAATATAGCGTTGATGAATAGCCAATTTACCTTGCAAAATAAGGGTTTAAAGTGGCTCGGAAATGGGTTATACTGGTATTGTTGGGATTTCTCCCATATCTATAGGTCTGACCATGAGCAAGTCTCGAAAGAATAGCCGCAAGGCCCGCAACCGAAACCGCAAGAAGGCACGCAAGTCGCTGCCCTCAACCGTTGATCTCGTGATCGGTGCCAAGTCGGACATGATCGTCCAGGCTTCCTTTCGTACTGGTGCCGGTACCCATGAGGACAAGCGCCGAAAGAAGCGCCGCAAGACCGAGTGGAAGAACGACCTGGCCGAATAGGCTTGGTTTCCAGTAAACTCTCTCACAGAACAGAACCATGTACGATCGTTTGCCCATGGGGCTTTTCGTTACCTCTGAACGGATTACTTTCACCAATCTTCCGTTGGCTTGCACATGCGGGCCCTCACCCTCATCGTTTGGCGCTAAGTCTAGTGCTCCATGGGAAGTGAGATGGGAGAGTTTTCTATCGCAGTACCGTAACACCGCACTATATCGACACCTCCTGTCAGGAGCCCCAAACAATACGGCAACCCAGCACCATGCCTCCCTTCCTGTGGACACCTCCGTTGTGTCGCTCGGTAAGCGCATTGGGATCGCAGATTGTTACACGCTTTACAACGTGATGCTTCCTGACATGCTCGTGGGCTGGCTCGTGTTCCGCCATAAGCTCACCGGTTCCTACTGGACCTTGTCGGAGCAGCAGCGGGAAATGTATGACATTGCGGACAACAAGGTTCACGGACCCAAGGGCCCTCTGATTCCGATCAACATTGTCAAATGAATTCCGTTTCCCAAAGCACTCCCCCCTATGAGATCCAAAAAGAACCGACCGAAGCAACACTCGTTCGCAAAGAGAACAATGAGCAACGAGTTTGTGCAAAATGGGGCACGAGCGACGGCTGTGCGCCGAGGGCTCACGAAACTCTTCATGGAATGGGCCCGTGAGGCCCAGGCCATTCCATGGCCCAAGTCAGAAAAGCGCATTAACAGCACGAAAGGAAGATTTTTCCTGCAAAAGGGAAAGGTCTATCGATTCTGCAACAAAGTCAATTCGTCTGAAGCCACCCTTCGACGTGGAGGAGCAGAGGCCAGTCAACTCCATGACTTCAATAACATGCTTCTTCTGAGCAATCCAATCTGGAATTTGCCGGTAGTGAAGCTCCCAGAGCTAGCTGCGAACTTGTCAAGCAACCTATACTGGTCGCCCGCAGCCAAGGTTATTCGACCCACGTCCGGGTTTTATCGAGTAGTATACGACCAACTTCTGTATCTTGGGCTCACGGAAGACGCCGGAGGTCGGAAGATTTCGAATCGAACAGCAGAAATTCGGAATTTCATGGAGACGCGTCTGCGTGAGAAGAACAAGATTTTCGAAAAGCTCAAATTTGGATCTAACGGAACCACACTCCAGGAGCTTGGATTTGGGTTTGAGCCCAATGGTACCATTCGTTTCCATGGACCTCCCCCCGTACTCTCCGCCCGAGCGCAGCAGCTAAAGGAATTCGTTACATATACGGTCCTAAGTGCACGAAAGACTTATCGTGTGGACTTCCTCGTTAACGGTAAGGTCAGCCGATACTGCCTAAGCTCAGAAGTAGATCCAGCAACAATTTTTGAGCGGACTCTGTGAGCCAACCCTGGCGAGCCCCTGTGGGCTCGCCTATTTATTTTGGTCCGAGAGAGAGAGAGAGGGGATGGCACATATGAGCAAAGCTAAAATCACTGTGGGTGCCTCCTTACCCCTGACCAAGGAGAGACTCAACAAGGTCCGTTCGGATTATCTGAATGCCCTAGAGAAGCTGGAAAGGCTCTTGTCAAAAAAGGAAGCCGTTGTGTTCAACGGGGTGGACTACACCACATACGAAATCCAAAATCTCCATCGAGAGCTTGATTGGTACGAGAACTTCATGGAAGAGAACAAAGTCTATATCTCCATGGTGCAGCCGGAAAGCCCGATGATTCGCCGCACGCATCCTTACCACTCCAAGTCAAGGGACACCCTCCCGGCAAAGAAGCGAAAGTCCCACTACGAGGATTCCGTGAAGATTTGCCCGATCATTCGGGTTGGCTAGGAATTCCTTTATTCTCTCTTTGTGAATATGGTAGGCTTTAAGCAACGAGTGTACCATGAGACGATTCAATATTGGAGACCGTGTTGAACCGGATGCTCGCCTTCAAAGAATTATCGGAGGCTTGGAAGGGTCAGTTGATATCGTGGTTGGCTACGATCGAGACGATTTGTATTACAAGGTGCTACTGACCAAGCCACACCTTGAAACACCGACATTGAGAGTTTTCTTCGAGGATGAGCTTGTACCGGCAAAGGTAGACCCATGACAGTGCCATTCTTTAAGGTCGGAGACATTGTGGAACCTTGCAATCTCCCACATCATGATTTCGTTGGGTCCAGGGGAATGATTGTGGATGTCATCTACGACCCTTGGATTGGGGAGTCGCAACGGTATACCGTACTCCTCTCTATGCAAAAGGCTGAGGAACCCCGTCTCCATATATTCAGAGAATGCAATCTTAGACGGGTGCACAATGACTGAAAATGCAAACTCCTCTACGCCGAAGAAGCAAAAGTTCCAGGTTGGGGACATGGTAATCCTGAGCCTAGACTTTAAGTCTGCCCTTAACATGGGCAGCATCCTAAGACACGAAGGGGTCAGGGGAATGGTGCTTACCTGTACTTGTCGGAAATCAGATTGGGCCGAATTTCGAGGGCAGCGGTGGAACTATAGGATACTAATGTCCATTCCAGACTTAGAAGCTCCTGTTGTGCACAGCTATTGGGAATTTGAACTTAGCCGATGGTTGCCAGAATGAAGAACAATTTTCAAGTTGGCGACATTGTGGAGTTTGCTGAACCGACAAGTATGATGTACTTCACTGGCCTCCGAGGGGCAAAGGCTATTGTCGTGGCCGTGCACGAGGCCGATCGCCTCCCGCACTGCGACATTCTCACCACCTATCCTAACAGAGAGGAACCTGTGATGATGAACATCCCCGCCGTATGTCTCATTTTGGTGAAGAAATGACAGGTCCTGGTTTCAGGGTGGGTGACCTCGTTAGTTTCAACACAGCCCTATTTCATTATCACAATTCTACCGGTTTGATTGTAGGCATCGAACGGAACAATCCAATGGCAATGGAGGAATACTACTACACGGTGCTTGTCACTCATCCCTTTTATGAAACACCTAGACTTGAGTATTTCAGCACCACCTATCTGATACTGATACCAACATGACCTCACAGGCTAAGAACCCTATCAGGCTAGAAATAGGCGATATCGTAAGACCTGCACCATCACTGTGCGACTTCTTTCCTGTTTACAGAGAGGCCGTTGGTATGGTGGTTCGTGACCACGGAATCGCCAGGGATGGCACTCTCCGCTTTGAGCAATGTGAGGTGCTCTTGACTATGCCAAGCAAAGAGGTGCCTTTTCTCGAAACCTTCTTTAGATCCGACCTTATTCGCACCCTAACCACCACAAAACCATGACTTTCTTTTCCAAAGAGACTCCTGCCCCTCGCAAAGTGGATGTTATGGATCTTGTCCCTGATACAGGGAGGGAAGAATGAACCCCGAATTCAAATTCAAGGTCGGTGACCTTGTGTCTATCAACCGAGATCCCAGCGCAATAGGTGTGGTGGTAGATGAGGTTGAGGACAACTACAATGGCTTTCTGTACTTTGTGTTGGTGACACACCCAGACAAGGAAGCTCCCATCATTCGAGCTTTCTGGGGCTACCTTCTAACTGCTCTAAGGAGGGACAGTGAGACCCGAGCCTAAATTCAAGGTCGGTGACCTTGTGTATTTCTACGAAATCCATAGATTCGGCAAGGCCTTTTCCGGGGACACAGCCGTAATTCTGAAAGTAGAGAAAGAGCCATACGCTGGTACAATGATTGAGTATTGCGTCCTCTTGTCGAGGACAGACAGCGATAAGCCCGTGTACTATTGGGCCATTGAACCGCAACTGGAGTTGGTTAGGTGACGAAAACAGAAAAGAAGAATACCCAATTCAAGATTGGCGATCTGGTGATTGTCAGGTGTGAAAACACCTATCTCGGCAAGTACAATGAAAGTTCAGGAATCATTCTTGAGGAAGTTGAATTCCCTGAGGTGAATTTCCCATGGGTTGACAACATTCCCAACATATACAGTGTATTGGTCTCTCCACTACACAAAGAACAACCAGAGGTTGTGGCGTTCTATGCCACCGAGTTGACTCCTAAAGACTCCGTGGAATGCACAAAGAACGAGGAAGTGCCATAACAGAGACCTGTAAATTCACCATGAACTACGTCAAGTATAGAAAATATCAGGTTGGAGACAGTGTTTGTGTTGACACCGACTACATGGGTCTGAGAGGCCAGACTGGCATGGTTCTAGACACAGAGATGTTCAACAACACTATTTTTTCACACACGATGCAAGGCTGGCCACAAGGCCTATAAGAATAACCGAATCAGCTCGCTGGCGTGGAACGGTATCAGTCACTAAGGGCTGACTTGAACATGCTGAGGAGCTTTGCCTTAAAGAGCTTCTTCTCGTCCGTTTCCTTTAGAGGGGCTGGTTTTTCTTTTGTTGTGGGCTTGGCTACTGCTGGGGCCTTCTTGGCAACCGCCCCAGGAACAGGAACCCTCTGAGCAGGAACAGACTTCTTGACAGGCGAAGGCTGTTGAACAATTCGAGGAGGAGCGGTTTTTCTTGGTGGTGGAGCAGCTTTCTTCTCCTCGGAAATAACAGAAAGGATCTCCTCCTCATCGTACATGTCATTTTTTTCCCTTAGAGCCGAGGGCTCGGCAGAGGGGCTTTCCTCTGAAAGAAGCGGTTTGGGCTCCTGAGTCTTTAGGCCTGTGGCAGAGGCAATCTCGGCCTGGATTTCCAATGGGGTCGAGAACTCCAACTGCAATTCCGCAGGCGAGAAGTAAAGACGGCCAAGGATAACCTCGAGGGTACCCTTGTATACACGCTTTGCCTTGAAGCCAGACTTGAGAGGAGCCGGGATGGAAACCGTAACAATGTCATCAGCCTCTTTCCTAGCAGGAAAGATCCAGCCCTTTTCTTCCTCACCAAGCTCTGTGATGGTAAACCGGTAACGAGGCGAGGCCAACTCTGGGTCGCTAACGGTTCCCTCAATGGAAAGCTTGAAGGACAACTCGTTGTCGTCATTCAGTTTGAGGTCTAGTTTCTTGTCGTTACTCATCGTCGTCGTTACTCTTTTGGCTTGTTATCGGAAGGATTCTTGAGGATCACAGCGGCATTGACCGAGATATTGCTTGGGATTTCTACGGACTTCTGGGACTTGGTAACCTTTGGTTCCTCGGAAGAAGAACCCTTTGAACTCGTGACCTCTGTTCTAAATATGATACTCGATGTTTTGGTAGACGACCTGAGATTGCCCAAGGGAATGTTTTTCCCAGCCTGCGTGGCCAAAATTGGGTCTGCCACAACCTCCACGCCGGGGCTCAGAGGCTCAGGAGCCTCTGGTTCGATTCTCTGTGCCAGATAGTTGATTTGAGGCTCCTGAGAGTCTGTACGGCTCGCCAACAGGGCAATGGTACCAGGAGCTAGCTCGCCCTTGGCTCCCTGTGTCACGACAAGACTGTCCTCAACCTCTTCCTCGTTGGCCTGGAGAAGCTGGGCGCAGACCGTAATGTCGATCCACGGAAGCGGCGGGAGCTCCTCATCACGTCTCTTTCCACCAGAGGCTGTTCCTCCACCCACACCCACCCTTCGCTTACGGTCAAAGCCAATGATGAGACACACCGAGTCATAGCCACCGTTGTAGTAGAAACAGTGCTCGTTGTAGGTCAGACGAGGATCGTCATAGGTATATGGAGGCGAGGGAAGGGGCATTTCAGGTCACTTCGCTAGGTCAGGAGAGTATACGGCATCCGACTCAGAAGACTCGGCCTCAAGCTTCTTCTTTGTTTCCTCATAGCCCATTGCAATGACACGTTGAATCATGTCACCGTCAAAGTTCATGCTGTCCTCGTTCGGCATGGCCGAGGGAACAAAAAACCTCACACGCTTGACGTTGTTCTTCTTTCCCTCGCCCTTGATGATTCGAAGAACGTTCATGCAATCCTCAAAGTAGACCTGATCCGAAAAGATGCTAGCCCCTCTAAGGCTTACCTGAATGGCGCTTTTCATCTTCTCATTTGGGATGACAGAGTTTTCGTAGTTGGTGATGGGCTGGGTAACGATAACGTCGATTTCATCCGGGTCGTCCTTAAGAGCGTCCAGGATGGGAATCTGATGGCGGACCCCTCCATCAATCCAGAGCTGACCCTCTACCTCCAGAGGCTCGAAGATCACTGGAAGGTGTGAGGAGGCCAGGATATACTCCTTGATGAATTCATTGTCCTGGTCGAAAGAGTGATAGCGGCTGGTGCTCAGGGAGCAGCAGCCCACGACCAACTTGGTTCCGCTTTTCCTCACTTGCTCAATGTCGAAAAACTGCTCAACCAGTTTCCTCAGTGGCTTGCCAGAGTTGAGAGAACCTTTCCACAGAGAGGCGATGTAGTTTAGGCCCAAGGGAGCCCAGGGTTCGTAAATGTCCCCGGTCTTCCTTACCTTGTCCCATATCTCCCTAAGGCCTCCAAAGCTGGCTGCCTGAAGTTCCTTTGGAAACATGGCTAGCCATCCTGCATTTAGAGCCCCTACGGATATTCCATAGACACCATCCCAAGTGCTACCAGATTCTAGAAGTGCCTGGATTGCGCCTACTTGATAGGCTCCCTTACTACCGCCTCCAGACAACACCAGAATTCTTTTTGACATTGGGCCTCACATGGGATTGTGTGTGTAAGTATAGATGGTATAGGCCCATCTTGGATCAGATCCTACGAGTTCGAAACGTTGGTGTTCCGACACGGGTCAGAGAACCCGTCCCAACCTGGTCTGGGAGCGTTGCAAGGGCTCCACCCGAGGCATCCCAGCGATGCACCCACGGCAACGCACCCGCCGCAAACCCGAACCCTGCGTCGCGGCACGCCTGGAGGTGCTCCTGCACGTCTGATGCGCTCAAGGAGCTCGTCAGATACCCAGCCCCAATGAAGCCCTGATGCTGTGCGTGTTCAAAACCAAAAAGTCCTCCACGACCCAGGCGAAACTGGCCAGTTGGAGAAGGCAGAAACGCCGCTACCGATGCATTAGGCGAAAACCGGGCGCGCACGCCGTTGACCCACAACTCCAGCCCCGGTCCCGCACTGACATACGACATCGCATAGTGAACGGGCGCCGCTCGATGCCAGACCGTTGATTGATCTATAGACTCGTTGATGTCGATAAACGACGGCCCTGCCTCTACCGCAAAAACCCCCACCGGAGTCACACCGCCGCTCGCAACACGACCGCCGACTTGCAATCCCCATCCGCCGGTAAGGCCACCGGAAGTTTGGCCCATCAGGAATTGTCCAGCGCCATCCACGAAATCGATGAAATAGCCGTACCAAATGGCGGCAAAGGTAGCACCCCCCTGCGCCACACCGGGGGCCGCCTCGTAGTAGTCCGTCGCGGAAAAGCCCTCGATCGTCGTGACGGATGGGGGGCCACCGGTTGAGCTAAATGAAATTTTAAACCTTCCATTTGAATCGTATTGGGTCATCTGCAGCCTTTATTTAGTTGATGAGAACAATGTCAGACTCAACCAAGAAAATGTCTGCATCGTTGCCGGTTGGCAAAATTGTGTGAAGGTAAATGTCTTCTGGATTCATGTTAGACGTGGGTCCTTTCCCCCATGCGATTAACTAGATCGAGGCCGTAACTCTGAACAGACTTGAACGCCCGGCCAGCACGGCAGACACCCGGGTTTCTGAGTAGAGATCCACTGTGTCATCATGGAAGGTCACAAAGTATTGCCCGTTTGCATTCGTGCTGGAGCTGCTGATCAACTCATCGGTGTCGTCTCTATAGGTTCTGACGGTTACACCCGCACCAGGATTTGGATAGACAGAGCCAGTCTTCGCAAATTGTCTGGAGTGGTAGGTTGTAACGTGCCAACCCTGAGGACTTGCAGCAGAGGCCGGGAAGCCCGTGAGCCTGTACTGTCTGTTCTGCGTGGGGTTAAGAGAACCTGACTTTAGATCGGGAAGGTTTGGAGCATTCCTCCAGGTTCCCTCTGGAGGACAGTAATACATAGGATACACGCCAGTCTCAGAGTCACCCACCAGGGTCTGGGTCGTAAGCCTTCTCCAGCCACCCAATTCGGCCTCATTGGCCTCGACCGAGCAGTGCAACTCCTGGAACACATCGGCATGGGCCGTGTTGCGCCAAACAATTGGCAGATAGCCACCATGGCAATAGAGGTAGTAGTAGGACTCAGGAATCGACAAACCCCTGGCATTGGTAGAAGAAGAAACGATGATCAGAGGAGTAGATACGGTGGGCGGAGTTTCCTGAAGAAGCGTCAGGATGGTTTTTGGATGCGACTCTGCGCCTGCACCATTTACGCTTGAGGTGTAGTTCAGGAAGATCACCCCATTGAGACCGGTGCCCAAGCTGCCCGCCGCAGTGCCGGTTCTGAACACATCAGTTATCAAAGTATTCATTCCCCTGTTCAGGGTCATACCAGCGCCACCGATGGCACCACCGTCAAATCTTCTTTGTGACACACAGCCACCGGCTCTTACGGTGGCAGGAATGGAGTAAACCCTGGAGGCCTGGCTTCCGTTCCGAATGTCAACGGCGAGCGCCGCTCCGTCCGAATAGTGGAACTGTACAGCAGAGGACATCAACAAAATTGGACCTCTGTCCACAATTGGAATGGAGGTTGCAAAACGAGTCTTGAGAGCGGTTGTACTTCCGCCAATGATACCGCCATCCGGCCGCAGAGGAAGCATTATGGAGTTGAGAAGACTGGTAGTGCCGCTTGGAGTATACTCATAGGTTGCGTAGAGAACGGTTGTCAGGGAAGGATATGGGGTTGCTGTGTTAGTCACAGAGGCACTCAGCCAGTGAATGGAGCTGGTGACCATGTTGTTACGGTTCCAAATTCCGTAGTAATACTGTGCCGAGATCAGGGTATCGTTTATACCGAAGTTTGGCTGCCCAGGCTCGGTATCCAGACTCATGCTCAGGGCAGGATCAGGAGCCACAGCGGCCGTGGTACCGGTTTGACCTTCGATCTGGAAGAATATATTGCGGAACGTCTTATTGGCCTCAGGGCAGAAGCCCTCTAGACGAGGAATGGCATCCACCAGCGTAAGAGCCGTGGTCAGGCTTCCGTTTCTACCGTCCTGAGGAATTCTCACAGTCTTGATGAGAGTGTTGCTTCCGGTGACCGTGCTGTCCTCAAATTGGTAGGTGATGATGAGTTTCGAGGACAAGTTGGAGAAAGCACTAACGCTCATGCCACCAGACAAAGCAGCCGAAACGTTCTGATAGGAGGCAGAGAAGTTGGTTGTGAAGTAGGCAGTGAGATCCGTTATCCAGGAAAAACTCAGGGATTCACCGGAGTTGGTCATGGTGGAAGCCGTTACGGTGGTTCGCTGTACGCCTGGCGTGGTTGCATCTGCGCCGAAAAGCCTGAAAGAGGCTGTCAAGTTGGTGGGTGTGGCAGCAGCACCAACATTCTGTTGGGCATACTGATACAGAAAGACCGACTTGAAAGTCCTGCTGGTTCTTTCTGGGATACTGATGAGTTGGGCAGGATGCGCCGCATAGTCCGGTGGAGTGAACGACGAGGCCGTAACACTTGTAAACCCATACTCTATGGTTTTTATGCGGAGAGCCATCTCTAGAGATTCCTTATGTCCAATTTAGGCCGTGAAGTCGGCCTGTATAATGGCATATTCGATCGTGCCGCTCACGCCCAGAAGTCTAAACTGTAGGTAGTCACCAAGCACATAGGAGGAAGTTGCCACGGTGCCGCCATCAAACCAGGTGTTGTTTGCGTTTGCCACCAGGGTCGCACTGAGATGAGGGTTGGTGCTGTTTCGGAACGCCTGACAGCTTGCCGTGGCACCTGTGGAACCGCTTATCAGGGCTCTGATTCTGCCTAGGGTATGAGTACCCTCCGAGCGCCACACAATGGTATTTCTAGGGAACACCGGCCAGTTGTAGAGAGCGCCCTTGTTGAAGGCACCACCAGAACTGCCAGTACCGCTAGAACCACCAGAACCCGAAACTAAGTTGACAATAACACCAGAGGTGGCGGTTGTTACGCTGCTGACAGCACTGCCACTGAACTGAATGAAGAATGCTGTGGAGTTAACCGTGGCACCAGTTGGGTCCTGAATGGCGATGTTGCCAGCTCGGTCGCCTATTACCTTTAGGCTTCCGCTATTGTCATACATGGGCATAGATTAACCGGATACCTGGAAGAAGGCAGTATTGTAGGTGACTTGGTTGGTGGTCACGGAACCGGCAAGTTCTAGGGTAAGAGTTTGGCCCGGCCCCACAATAACCTTGCTGTTGTTCGTCCACTTGTCGCCCGTGGTAAGGGTCACTCTCTCGATGATTGTAGAGGGAGCAGTCAAAGTCAGAATGACAGTGGCATTCACCGTATCTCGATTGAGTACCGAGAGGTTTTCGGGCTCAATGATAAAAACCGGCGCTCCAGTGCCCGGATCAGGAACGACCGTCACAGGGGTCGTGTTGTTGCTTGCACCTTGCGTTCCAGAGTAGAATGTTGCTATTTGGTCGAAAAGCGGCATAAAAAATGTGGTGAGTCTCCTTAGGGAAACCCACCACATAAGTATGCTGATCAGCCAGCTATTGTATCAGACTGTTATATTAGTTGTGTATAGACGAGCAACGGCTGCGCCGGACTGGAAGCTCACGGTAACAGGACCGGTGTAGTTGCCTGGGATTTCCCAGTAGGCACCGTTAGTCAAACGAGTGGTGAAGGTGTTTGTATCAGCGCCGGTACCGAGTTTAACGAAGGCGATACGGTTGCCTTCCAGGAAGAGAACTGCGCCCTTGCGTGTGTTGCTTGCTGCAAGAAGTGTGAAGCCCACGAGACCGTTGGCTGCAATGGTTGCCGACACAGTGGCGGTGCTTGCACCAATTTCTCTGGTGCTTTGGGTAACTGCGGTTGCAATGCCACCAAGGACAAAGGAACCGGTTACACCGTTAGCCCAGCCGCCAACAAACACCGACTGAGTTGCCACGGTCGCGACGTTTGTGGTTACAGAACCAGTGATGAAGAGAGAGCCGTCACCACCGAGCCTGAAGAACTGTGCGGTTCCGTTAGAGCCGGAACCCATGATCATCAATCCGCCCTGGGAGGCGTTCGAAAGGGATTGCGATGCGCTCAGCGCAAGTTCAAGGCCTTCACCATTGTATAGGACTGAGACTGGAGATTCAAATGCCATAATTTATTACCCTTTTGGTGTTAGAAACGCTGTTCGCTTATGCTTTCTTTGCCTTCTGTGAAACGGAACAATCTACCTTAAGTATGTATTCACACCACAACTCTTGTTCTTGAGACCTCGAAAACTTGGTTGTAGGTAATGGTGTCGGTGATTGTCCTCAGAATGGTGTTGGCCACGGTTCCATTGTAGAGTCGCATGGTAATGACCGTTGGAACAGGAATCGAGGACCCATAGGTAAATTCCTTCTCCACAAGTTTGATGGTCTTACCGGAGTTGGTATACCAAGTGACTCTCAGAGGGAACACCTTGCCTGGCACCATTTCACACTCTGCATAGTGTCCGTTGGGGTGCTCCGTGTTTGTGAGAAGGAAAAGACGGGCAATGTAGTCTATAGTAGTTGTGGCCGTACTAAGATCAATTCCCAGCTTCGTCTCTAGAGCCTCAATGGCATCATTAGAGTTGATGTGCTGATCAGCATGGGTTAACCCAGGTTGATCGAGTACTGTTGCTGCTGTGGGATTAGGAAGTGAGTCTAACCCGCTGGGAAAATTCGTGGGCATTAGTACCTAGCGTAAGGAAACGTAAACTATTCGGGACGCATACTTTGCGGCTACCTAGTGTAACTATGTTGCAAAATTAATCCATAATTCGTACAAAGTATACGAATTTGAGGCAAGAATTTCTAACTCTGTTTTTCAGCCGCGCAGGATTTGACGCTGGCCATTTTGCTGCAATTCTATGACGGCATTTCTCTCAACGAGAATGTCACCGACAAAGGGAGCACGCACACGAACATACATGCCAACCCGGCTTGGGTCTTCATTTACCTTGCTCATGTCAACCATTTGCATACCATCCACGCAAATTCCTCGTGTTTCTCCCATGAAAGCAAACTCCTTTCCGACGACGCCAGAGAGCTTGCCCATGTTACGAACCAAGGGAATCACATTGCCAAAACCATCAGCACCCTGAATGTGCCTGAAGTAATCAGCCCCTTCTCTGAGGAACACGGGGCGTCCCGATGAGGATGGACCCTGGCCCATCATCATCTGCTGCTGAAGGAGCTGCATGGGGTCAATATCACGCATCTGATGCTGAGGCACGTTGGAAAATGGTCTAGGGGCAGACGGGGTGTGCTGCTGGTGGGCCGGCCCAGCGTGCTTTGCGGCATCCAACTGCCTCTGTCTGTTGGCCCAATACTTGGCTTCCCAATCGGAGCCACCAAATTCATCGTCATCACTCATGATTCTTCCTTTTCATCTTCGTCTTCCTCGTCAAGAAGGTACTCAAGAGTCTCGTTGAGACCCAGGAACTTCTTTGCCGAGCCGATGAAGCCGCCACCACTTGACTTTGGTGGAGTTGTTGCAACCTGTTGGGCAGGGTTTGGTTTCTTGCCCTGGGGCTGATCGCCACCGAAGTCCACACGAGTACCAACACCAACCCTCACAAGATCATCAATGCGCTTAAGCTTGGAGGCCTCAGAGCTGTCTGGTTCAAGTTGAATGCGTCCAAGCTGACTTACTAGACGTTCCTTCTGATCCTTGGAAAGACCTGCGGCAGATGTAATCTGGTTGTATTTTTGTTGAACGGTATCCGTGAACTGTTTGGACAAAGCCTGCTTTGGAAGGGTAATCTTCTGAGCCGGGCCTGAACCAGGGCTTGTGGTAACTCTCTTTGGAGGAGTACGTCCTTGAGGGGCACCAGCAGCTTGTGGTTGATTTCCTAGCTGGGCCAGGTGCTTGCTGCCCCTGGCCATTTCGATCTTGCTGGCAAAGGGACCGATCTTTTCATTGTCGATATTGTTATCCAGAACGGTCTCAAGGCTCTGAATCTCCTTTTCGTCCATGTGCTGGAAGTCCTGTTTGAGATCAGGTCTTCTGTGCACATAGTCAATGACAGAGCTGACTTCCTGACGGCTGAAGGCCTCGGGTGCCTTGCTTGCAAGCAACTGCCTTAGCTGAGGAAGGGTAAGACCTGGATCGGTTGCCTGAGCAGCCTGTTGGGCTGCACCAGCTCCTCCACGCCTTCTTGGTGCCACGGTGTTTTGTTCTTGGATAAGCTTTCGAAGCGGCACCCAACCCTTTTTGCTACGAATCTCCAGTTGCTCACTAGGTACAGGACTGTAGTGTGCATACTCTCCATCAGGAGTAGAAGAGGTAGGGGTGCCCGAGAGCTTCCATCTCAACATAACCGTCTTAGGAGGTTCGTGATAGATTGCCGCCCCTTCCTCATCGGGTTCGAAAAAGATCCCTGGTTCATCCAGGGACTCATGTTCCTGTGGCAGGAGACCATTCTCAAGGATGCTCCTTAGGAACTTGCGAAGCGTTACATGGTAGGCATAATTTCCTATTCCCTCAAGCTCCTCACGGACCAAGAGTTCGATAATATTCCTGAGAGCCTTTTGGCGACTCTTGTCAAAGGCAATGGCTCCACCCATGCCATCGGGTACTTTGGAGCCGTACACGGGTTTTACGGAATCCCTACGGCCCTTCCCATGGCACCCCGAGCAGCTAGCCTTCTTGCACTCACAACCCGAGTCAAAAGTCTCGAGGCTCTCCTTTGCCATGGGCTGAGCATTGTCCTGAGGAATCTGGAGGCGTCTGGAACCAATGGGATCCTTTACAATGTCGTCATACTCAGGCTGGACTTGTTCATAGTCCTCAGGGACAAATACCTTTGGAAACCCAATTGCCCCAACAGAGTGTGCAGGAGTGCTGGAGTTGCGAGCAAACAGAGAGTTCTTTGCTGGGGAGTTCATGTTTTCGGTTTCATCCCTTAGGTTCTCCGGGTTGTGTTCCCCGGTTGGATCTCGGAAAAGCGGACGCCACATATCTGGTGGCGGACGATCTGGATTGATGTGATTTCTTCGTCTTGCAAGCGAGTTTATGCGGGTATTGTTCCATCCCTGGCGATCTGGCCTCATTGACCGAGCATTCTCAATGGTCTCAAGAAGTTCTGCCTCAAGCTCCTGTTTACGTTCTGGAGGAAGGTCATTTAGCTCGACTCCGTTGACAGTTGGGCCTAGGTACTGGATTTTCTTGCCTGTCACAGGGTCCTCATTCTTAGGGGAATCATTGGCCGGCACATGTGCCTTCGGGTTAACCAGGGCATTCACCTGAGGAAAGCCAGGAAGGTCTCTCTGTCTGGTGGCCGCAGGATAAATAGGGTTAAGCTGTTCCTCCACTGCCGTTTCCCTGGTACCATTTCTTCCATCCCAATGAGGAATAGGAGGATCCACAGGCTTTGCATTTCCCATGTAACTCTTACCGGCCACAGACCAATCCTGTCTTTGAAGGTTCTTCTCTAGTTCGTTCTGTTCCTGGTCGGCCATATCCTGCGTGGCAGGATTCAGATGCATGGTTGCCAACTGCTTGTAACCGCCCACACCCAGGTTGCCAGTACCAGAAAATGTGGCAGTGCCATGCATGTTCGGACCCTGCTCGGCCAACTTACCTGAGCCCTTAGGTTTTTTGGGGGATTTGCGTGCCATTGGTATAACTGGTAATTAGCGTCTCCAAATGATAACCCCCTCTGCTCCCTTAATTGGTAGGGTTCCACGCATCCCTAGAGTAAGTGAATAATCTAAGCGTTTAAAAAGCAAACCCTGGTGTGTCACTATGGGCTAGGTTACTTGTAGAGAGTCAAAAATCCATATGACACAATACCTCCTAATTGACACCGAGACAGGCGGTCGCTTTCCCGAGAAGTGTACACCCCTAAGTCTCTACGCAGAGGTTTTGGACGAAAACCTTGAGCCACACAGGAGCCTTGACTGGAGCCTTGACTTGAAAATCAAGCCGGACGACGGCATCTACCGAGTGGAGGCCGAGGGTCTGGAAGTCAATGGGATTAACCTCGTGGAGCATGACAAGACCGCCATTACATGTTCCCAGGCCGGTAGAGAGCTTCGCAGCTTCATTACGGGGGCTCGTGTATGCCTCAGCTATTCAGCGGAGAGCAAGATGACTCTCCTGGGTCATAACGTCAGCTTTGACGCAAGGGTTGTGACAAGTCACCTGATGCAAGACTTCCCAATGTACGTTTCCTATAGGACACTGGATACCGCCACAATCGTTCGTTTCTTGCAGGAACAGAAGAAGCTTCCCGAAAACATCGGGAGCCTGGGATCCCTGCTTAAGCATTTTGAGATAGCAATTGGCGCAAGAGAAAGACATACTGCCAAGGGCGATGCCCGAGCAACCTTGCAACTCTACAAGAAACTTCGCAGTCTATAACAGTTTTGGTTAACCTTACCACAATCGGAGTCATAAATGAGATATACAGTCAACGTTGATCCTCGAATCCAAATCAAGGACATTGAGAACAGTTGTCAGATGCCCATCTACGTCAGGTTTGGAGGTTCATTCTCAGAGGAGAGTGCCGTCAAATTCTGTGAGGATCTTCAACAGGCAGAGGACCTTTGCATGAAGAGTGGACAGGAAGTCCTCCCAATCGTAATCGATTCCTATGGCGGAGACGTGTATGCTCTCCTATCCATGATCGACATGATTGATGCATGCAAGGTCAAGATTGCTACCATCGTGGAAGGTAAAGCCATGAGTTGCGGAGCGGTTCTCTTTACCTGCGGAGCCGAGGGTTATCGATTCGTGGCCCCGAATGCCACGGTAATGATCCACGAGGTCTCCAGCTTCAACTTCGGTAAGAATGAGGAAATCAAGGCCAGTGCCGTGGAGACCGACCGTCTCAACACCCGCATCATGAGTCTCATGGCTCGCAACTGTGGCAAGAAGGACAATTACTTCTCGGATATCGTGCACGAGAAAAAGCACGCCGATTGGTATTTGGATGCCAATGAGTGCATGAAGCACAACCTTGCCAACCACGTTGCCATTCCACAATTTACAGTCAACATCAAGCTCGACCACAAGTTTGATTGGCTTATTCCTGGCAGCCTTTCTAAGTGACCCTAGTGGGCTTTGCCTAAATACCAGTTAGCAAAAATGAAGAAGGACAGGTTCCGGTTGGAAACCTGTCCTTCTTCGTTGTTAGGGAGAACTACGGTGAACTCAGATTGCAGAACCCGAGGATGCGAGCCAAGTGAAGCCGAAATCTGTGGTTGCGGCAACGCAGGACACAATCGCATTTGGCGTGAAAAGAGTGCGGGTCCAAAGACCATGGTTGATCGCATTGGATGCGGTCAGTAGCGTTGGGTTAGAACCCGTGGTCACGATCATGAAGGTTCTGCCAACGATTGCATTGGAGATCGCTGGAAGTGCCGCCGTAACGTGAACTCTTGCACCCGCCAGGAGGATCGCTGGTGCGCCTGCTGTCTGTGCAGCGCCGGAAACAACAACCTGCACCTTGTTAAGTGTAGGAGTGGTTACTGTGGCAGCGCCCATGTCAAGCTCAACTGCTGTGCCAGTAACGTCTTCGCTGATCCAACCCTTGTTTGTTACCTTGTTTCTGATACCCATGTTATTTCTCCTGTTTTCCCCAACTTGGTTCCCTTCTAAATAGGGGCAACCCAACAACTTCTCATATTGCTTCAAAACAATCTTGGGTTGTGCTACCCTATACCTAGGGGTAAAGACCAGGTTTTACTGACTTTACCACCGCATTCACTCTTTTCCTTGCAATACTGATACTTGTCGAGGCCTCAGGGAAAAAGATGGAAAGGATATCCAAGTCGATGCCTGGGCATCATACTTAAGCCGTAGATGACACGGTTCTCCACCCCTTGCCTGGAGACAAACCCGTTTAGAACCTTCCCTTTGCCTCCAATGAGGCTGGATGACTTCTCAAACGGATGAATACGTCCCAGACCACCTTGTGTGGTAAACCCTCTGTCCATCCGTACAAGTAATGCCATCTCACCATGTCAAAGCCACTACCTAATTCACCTTCTGAGGAATCAGACCAGAAGGATGTAGGTAATCTCCCAAGGCCCGCAGGAGAGACCAGACCTTACGTTGTGCGGAGAGTCCCACAGCCAGAAAAGCCTTTGGCCGCTGCGCCAAAGAAAGTCACCAAGAGAACAGAATTGCAAACCCCATCTAGAAACACCTACTCACGACCTAACATTACTGTCTATCGCAATAAGGACTTTACCGAGTCCTTGGCCCTCGATCCGAATCTAGGTCAGCCAAAAAATAGAACAATGTGGAAGAATCCACTACCCAACGCCTCTTGGAGTGTCCCTATCGGGAAGTATCACCCAGGAGGTTTTGCTTTTGTGCGGAAGCACAGCATCCATACCGGAGTTGACCTCTATTGCCCCATTGGTCAGGAAGTTGCCCTGGTGGAAACGGGAAAGGTCGTGGCTATCGAATACTTCACCGGGCCAGAGGCAGCCAGTCCTTTCTATAATACCACCATGGCCGTTTTGGTTGAGGGCAAGTCAGGGGTCGTTCTTTACGGAGAAATCAATCCCAGGTCTGATCTGAACATTGGAACTACCCTCCAGGCGGGTGAGGTTATTGGAACGGTCTTGCCCGTCCTTAAGAAGAACAAGGGTAACGGCACCTCGATGCTTCACCTGGAGTTATATCGCAAGGGTGCCCGAAAGAGTGTCTGGTGGGAAAATGGACACCGCCAGCCAAGGCAGCTTCTCAATCCAACAGAGCTTCTGTTGGAAGTCATTACCACAGCCAAACCAAAGTCTTCCTAGAAAAGGATGGTAGTCATATGAACGAACGCTTCAGCCCCGATTGTGAAACCCACGAGGAGGCAGAGGAGTATTTCCGAAATTGCTCCATTCAACTTCGGGGTGACAACATTGCCCTGGTACCGAATTCCTTTCGGCACTTTGACTATGGATGCAGTGCTCAATTTCGTGACCTTGAGACCGAGGAGGTCTATGACAGCCTCTATGTCCTAAAGAGCGGCCGTGGCAACATGAATTACAGTCATTGGCTGGAAACCGAGGCCACAGGGAGGATCCTTACGGCACCCGATTGCCGACTCGAGCTGTTTCTAGAAAACCACAAGATCCCCTATAGGGTGGCAGGTGCCTGGATGACCTGGCCGGAATATGAGGAGATTACTAGGCATTATGGCGATGCCCGTGCAAAGAGGTCGGGGCTCTACTACATGAATCACATTGACGAGGGAATCGCGATTCTCCGAAAGTTTGGCGTGGAGGATTATGTGCTCAAGGCCTGGATGCTCCATCCTCTCTTTCAGGTGGACCTAGAGAATTTCCACAAGAGAAACTACGGTGGCCTCAAACTGGACATGGAAGTGGTTATGATGGCCATGGCCTATAGGGAAACGGCCAATTCCTACCTTCCACGCAATGTTAGGGATAAGGTACCCGAGGTAAAGGTGAAGGAGCTCCATCTCATGCTCCTCGCCGATAAAATCCAGAACGCAAAGGACTGTCGCAGAAATCCGAACATCGAGCCATGGCGTGAGGATGGGTTGGCCTTGTACTTCGGAAAGTGGAGGCTGTGTTTGGATCCCAAGGACGAACATTGGTCCAGGATGACGGATTTCATCTCCATGGAGTGAGTGCCCCTTAGACAACCACTGGATTATCCAGATAATGTGCAGGTGAGTGACCTCCCTGCACATTTTTCTTTGGACGCTCCCAAGGAAGAAAACGCCTCAGAAGTTCCGGTTACAGCAATCACCACCCAGGAACAGATTGAGGTTCTTTTGCCTTTGCCGCCCCCACCGAAGCATCCCTTAGCCGGGAAACGCTATGAGGTACTATTGGCAGACCCTCCCTGGTCCTACTACGGGGATGCCAACAAGAATGCTGCTGCAGGAAAACACTACTCCTTGATGACGGATGCCCAAATTCAGGCCCTCCCCATCAAGAGCGTCCTGGCCAAGAACGGAGCCTATGTATTCCTCTGGGCCACATGTCCAAAACTGGACCTAGCCATTGCTACCCTCAAGGCCTGGGGCCTTCACTACCGAGGCGTGGCACACGTTTGGGTAAAGGCCAACAAGGCAGGCAAAATCATCAATGGACAAGGAATTCCGCCTACCTACAGCAAGCCCACCTCGGAGCTACTTCTTGTGGCCACGACCTCAAAGAAGGGTCGTCCACTTAAGTTGCTCGATAGTGCCATTCCACAAATAGTTGTGGAACCTCGCGCTCCCAAGGGACACTCCTCGAAGCCCAAGATTTTCCACTCCCTCATTGAAAAGGCATTTCCCGCTGGCTCCACAAACCGCCTCGAGGTATTCGCCAGGGATACCATGACAGGCTGGGACTGCATTGGGGATGGAGTGGAGCCCGGCGTGGACATAACAGACTCCCTCAACAAAATCATCGATAAGTAACGCCCAGAGAATCCCTACTTAAAAGAGTGGTGGATCCGGTCGATACCGATGTCAAGATAACCTCCAAACTGCAAGACTTCATAGACTGCGGAGGGGACATGACACGTCCTCGACTTTTTCTCAAGGACAATATCCGTAAGGCCTCAGAGAAGTCCGGCAATTTGGTTTGCCTATTTTTCAATAGCGCAAACCCTCCTAAGACGAATTGGTTTCGTTCCACCAATGCAAGCTTTATCAGGATAGCCAACACGCTAATGACGAGCATCATCTTGACTGGTCAAATCTCCGAGAAAAATGAGTGGGTTCACTGCATTGTCAGCTATTATGCCGTAAAGCCAATCCAGGCCTCAGGTACAATCATCTTTCTGGATGACACCGAGCTTGAGGAGCTTGACAATGCAGGAGAAGAGATAATCGTCCAGGTGGGATGGCTACACCACCTGGATGCCTTCATGCTCGTTACAAGCCTTGAGACGCAACTGTTTCCTGTGGAATTCTAGGGTAGCGTGTAATGTAGAGCTGCCTGCAGAAGTTATAAGGCTCCAGTTCCGACGCCATATGATAAGAGATGCCCTCGGCATCTCTCACCCTTACATAACACCACCATGGTGTCACACCAATGAGCACTTGGACAAGATCCTCACCGGTCACATCTGCGTTGAGTATTTGCAAAACGAGAGCACGAGTGATGCTTAAACGATGCCCATTCGCCTGAAGAATGGGGTTCTCTGCGCCTACTGTGAAATTTCCTGTCATAGTCTTGCGGACGTGTTCGTAACAACGAATGCGTGGCGGGTGAGCAAAAGTGTCAATTATGCTTCCATCCAAGCGGATATAGCCCATGGATATTAAATCCCCGGGGCGCATCAAAGTTTTCTCTGGCTTTATGCCAGCTTTTGGCTCTTGTGGATAGGTGTAGGTGTTGAACCAGACGTGCCCGTGTGGCAGTGAGGGTGGGAGTGATGTGTTAATATGGCTCATGGGTTTGTCGATCGGGCAAGATATGTCAGGTAGTGGTGCGCTGCATAACCGGTTTGGGTTGACATTGGTCTCAGGTTGGTCGATGAAGATATGCCATGGCATAAATACCTTGGTTCACGACAGCCGGAACGACGCCTCTCGCATAGCGTGGTTCAGTAAAGTAGCTGTCAAACACGGTCCACCACTTCTGGCCGCAGGTGAGTACCTGAACGTATATGCACTCGCCAACGGGCCTACCTGCCACATGCGTTGGAATCACTTGCAACACGAGACTCCTTTCAAGCTGAAGTTCGCTATATATGACGCGAGGAGGGTCGCTTGCATCAGTGCATTCTGCAAGAAACGGACATGAATCGGATTCATACCTACGACTAAAACCAGTCTTTGGAAAAGCGGTCTCGATGCGCGCATCGAACTTTGACACACGCTCTAGGGTCTTGATTTGGGGTTCAAAATCAGCATCGTCCTTTTGAACCGGAACGATATCGTAACCTTGAAAAGGCCTACCAACAAAATATCCCAATGAGAGATAGTCCCCGACCTTTAGAGGTGTTACCGGGGCCGAGCAATATTCTTCTCGTCCCATGTTTAGGGGACTGACCTCCAGATGCGAAAAGGTCTTGAATGCGATCGGAATGAGGGATTTGGCCTCACGAGTACTCATAGTGCCTTCTTTTCTTCTGCCGGAACGGGAGGAACGGTCACTCCAAAATATCGGGTAAGATGCATCTGAGTGTACATATCCTTTACAGACTTGTCAAATAAGGTTCGTTCGGCTAGCTCGGTGTTTGTTGAAAACCACCACGGACGATTGTTGTACAACACCTGAACCCAATGAATGTAAGTGTATTGTGTTTCCACAACTCTGAGAATTAAAGCCTTGTCTAGATAGGCAAAAATACGCACCATCGCAATGAATGGCAGGCTCCCTGGCACGTCGTTTGATTGTGGATAGGCTCTCAGAAGAAGACTCAGAGGAGGAACCATGGTTCGGTTCTCACCATTTTTGTCGAAATAGGAATAGGAAACCAAATCCCCTGGCACAGGAATGGATCTGACGATCTTGGGTTTCCCTGTGAGGTTATTGGGATCAACAAGGCGAGTCAAGAATTTGGTTGGCTTTGAATAGTCCGTCATATGGCTATCCTCATTCCTGAGCGTAACGAGTAAGGTGCAACATTTGACAAACGCTCTTTCCTCGGAAATCAAATCCAAAGAAATGATTGCTGGCTACGGCACAGCCAAAAACATCTTCGGGGCGACAAGTGAACCACCATGGACGCTCACGCCAAAGAATCTGGACGTAAAGGTGGTCCCTACTCTTTTTGGCTAGGGGATTCTCCGTTCTCAGAACCAGTGCATTCTCCAGGTGAGTGTCTTCGCACAAAAAATTCATGTGTTCGGTACCGGTCACGAGGTCTCGAAGTGGAAGTTCGTTGGAGCAGTCAAAGGCAGAGAGATACACCCTAGGGTGACCTGTGGCGCACACCTCTCTGTCCACAAAGTAGTTGAACGAAACAAGGTCACCGGGCCGAATGCCGCTTTTTACCGTTTGAGAGGTTTGCTCACCACCCAAGCAAGAGGTGATCACGGTCGTTTTGAAGAACCTCGCAAACCATGGCAAATGCTTGTCACCGACCCTAGGCAATGTAATCGGAGCATTAGAATACGCCTTCGGCCCCAGGTTCATAGGACTCTCCTCAATGAAGGAAAATGTCTTGAACCGAGATGCTCAAGGTCGTTATTGCTATTGCGGGTACTCATGTCTTTTCTCCAAAGGAAAAGGCCTGGCGTTAGCCAGGCCTTGCTTCTTTCGTTTTCTAGCGTTTAGGAATCACCACCCGCCACGACGCCATCCACGCCCGGCACTGTGCCAAGTATTGTAGCGCCCGATGGCACGGGCAGCCTGGGTGCGCTCTGCCTGGGTGCGGTAGGTTCCGGCAGGGGTTTCATCCTGCGACTGAACCTCGGTCACGTTGGGGAAGATGCCAGAGGCACGGGCCATGCCCAGCACGGTCTGGAGGTGGGCCGTGCGGAACGACCACTGACGGGTTGCAGGGTTGTAGGAACGATCACCAGCCGGGATCGTCTTAAGCTGCGTGAGGAAACCGGCCATGTTCGCACCACGAACCCACGGGAAGGTCGTGAGGAAGTCGGCCGAGCGCACCGTCACGGAGAAGGTGTGAACCGGGGCGGCACTAGCCTGGGCCTCCTGAGCAGCCTGGGCGTTCTCACGACACCACGTCCGAGCCTGGGCCAGAACCTCAGTCTCCGACTCCTCGAACATGGGCCAGTAGCGACGAGCAAGGGCGACGAAGGCCTCAGCCTGGACGGCGGGGGCCGAGTAGGGAGCCTTGCGACCACGCAGGGGACGCTGGATTCCGGGAATCTCGCCCATCGCACGCCACCCGGACGTGTTATTGAGACCCTGCATCAGAATGCGGCCATTCTCGAACCAGAGACGGCTCTTCGAGGTAGAGGCCTCACCCGAGAGGACGCCAGCCAGCCCGACGTAGCCAAGACTCCCCACGAGCTTGTTGAGCATCCGGCGCACGTCCGAGTCGGGATGCGCATAGGAGCACATGAAGTCGAGAGCGGTCACGACCTTGCGAAGATCCTGCCCACGCACGGAGAAAGAAATCTCCTCGGTTGCGGCAAGGGCACGCTCGCACATGCGGTTAAGAGACTTGTAGGCCTTCGACCAGCCCGCACGGGTGTCCGGGTGCATGCCTGTGGAGACCTTCTCGTTCAGACCCCAGGCAAGTGCCTGTGCAATGGAATAGTTGGCCGGGATGGTCTTTGCGAAGAGGTGCGTGTTCTTTGCACGGCACACGGGACCGACGCCGCTCTCACGACTAGCAACGTCCGTGAGAGGAAGGCCACAACGTGAGCAGTGACGGTCGGTGTTATCGCAGTGAAGGCTCGGCATTTTCTTTTCTCTTTTCTTGGAATGAGGGAATGTTTGTTTGCGGAGGAATCAGCGTCGGGCGATCTTGCGGGGGCGGACTGCCTTCCAAAGAAAGCCGTTTGTGTAGGCTGCCGGGGTGATCAACACCTCGACTGAGGGTTTGTCCGTGAAGGCGACAACCCACATTTCGGAATCCTCGCCCGCACCTAGGTGCATGGAACGCACAAAAGTGATAAAGGTGCCGTTGGGAATCTCACCGATGGCATGAATGCTACCAGGCATGGGCATGCAAGGAAGGAAGCGCATGCCGGGAACGCCCGTAACCATGACCTGTCGAACGTCGCCCCACATCAGTCTCGGCTTGTTTGCCATTATGTGATCCTCTATTAATAGAATAGCACACCAGGGGCAATGTTTAAACCATTATTTTCCCCTTACAAAATAAGGGTTTTTAAGGTCAGGTTGGAGCAATTGGTGGTGCCGCACCGGCCGAAGTGGCCGGTGCGGGAGCAGGGGGTGGAGCAGCCGCAGGCGCAGGAGGTGCCAGAGGTGCGCTTGGATCGGCGGCCTTCTGACCGGCTCCCTCACTACCAACGTCAATTACAATCTTGCCAAGCTCCACAAGGAAGGTCTCAAGGCTTTCCTTGGCTCCATCCTCTAGGGTCTTAAAGTACGTCACGAGACGACCATAGACCTCAGGGTCGGTAAAGCTTCTGCCGCCTCTGATTACGTTGAGACGTTCGATCATGTCGTCTACCGTAAAAGGCTGTTGACCAGAAGCCACATCGGCACCAGGAGGTGGTGGAGGTGTTGCTGCGGCGTCTGGTGCTGGCGCAGGAGGAGCTGGTGCAGGAGCAGGCGGCGCAGCCGAGGGCTGTCCTTGCTCCAAAAGAGCACTGGTGAGGGCTTCCTTGATTAGGGACTCAAGATATCTTTTCCGACGCTCACTAACCAGAGCTTTTCTAATTTCCGTACTCATGCGTAATGTAACTCCTAGGTGAGTATAAATAGGCACTCACCCAGGCATTACACACTTCTAGGTCCTAGAGGCTCGAATCGTCAACTGCATCGTATCCTTGAGTCTGTCCACATTGTCCTTAGAAGTATCCACGAGTACGCTCGTGACCTCATAGTTGCCCTTGGTGCGCCGCTTCTTTCCACAATTGGGAGTGGGCGTGGCCGTATGTTGCCTTCCGTATCCATCCACAATCGAGGTTCTTTGAATGTAGAGCTTTCGCGAGACCGTGGTGTTTCCAAAGGCACCAAGGATCTTACCCGCATCCACGAGAACCACTCTCAGGGTGATGCGGAGTTCATTGTTGTCCTCAGAGAGAACCCTAAGTCTACCGCTCAGGGCGATTGGTCTAATGCCATGACACGCAAAGTGTACGACGAAATTGGGTTTCATTGTTTTGGGCTTTCTATCTTCCGATGCTTTTGAGACTTTAGAAGACTTCTCTTTACTGTACTTCAAGCTGATTAGCTTGTTCATTTCCTCAATGTCCTCATCCTCTGGATTAACGGTTTCTTCATCAAGAGTCTCAGGATAAGGAAGGGACGCAGCCTTTTCTCCAAAACCATTCCACTTTACCTTGAGGCGTCTTTTGCGAGCCTCTAGGTATTTCTTGGTGATACGAACAAACGGTCCAGATTGAGGCATAGGAATCTGTGGGGCAGACCCCAGCATAGACTCCAAGTCTACTTCCTTTTCTTCTGACACGGCCTCGGAGGGTTCCTGTGCGACAGGTTCCACGGGAGACATGACTAGGCTCGGGCCCGCTTCTTTTTCCGTAGAGTCATTGCTCATGGTGAATTTCCTATGCCTTTTCGGCCCTATCGATAAGGGCATTGATGTGATGGGTAACGACACAACAATCCTTGAGAAGGTGCGACTCCCCTAGGACTTTGAGAATGATAGTTGAGGAATTGCGATTCTCAATTTCTATTAGTATACCACGACCATGTTTGACATTTAATACAGATAGCTTGATGCTCGTTAAAAGTGTTTCCTTATCCAGGCCTAGGTCCATGGGCGTATAGAGACGTTGAAAGGTTGGTCCCTCAGAAGATTGATCGCTTATCTGAGTCCAGCCATCAGCAGGTAAGGGATTAGGGCCCTCACCGAGGCCCAAGGTTCTACGAAACAGGTCCGAAATGAAAGAAGGGCGCATACCGTTAAGTATGCGCCCTTCAGTTGGGTGTTGGTGTGGCTAGGGTATCAGACGGGGTTCTTACGGGGACGACCACGAGGACGAACCGGCGAGAGGCTGCGAGCCACTGCTGCCTGGAAAGTCTTAATCTTATTGTCGGCCTTGAGGGCATCGCCTCGGAGGTACTGTGCAATCTGATCCTCAGGCTTGTCCATGAGGAACACGAGCATTTCGATCTCACGGGGCTTGAGAAGGGAAATGTCCACTGGCTGCATGATGCCCTTGGCCACAAGCCCCTTGAAAAACTTCTTCACATCACCACCAGCCGCCTTGAGGTCCTGTGCGAAGGTGTGAGAGGTCGTCTCACGAGCAACCTTGACATGCTTGAGAAGGTTCTCAAGCTCATCTGCGTCCATGCTCATAGGGTTCTTTCCACCCAGGAGCTTCTTGAGCTTCTCAAGACCAGCAAGCTCGGTCTGAGAGATCGATGGAAGGCTAAGGCCTCCAAGCTCGGCGGCAATGTCCTTAAGGGACTTTTCCCCGGTGTTGTTCACAGGTCCAGTGGGCTCGGCAGAGAAGCTCTCCACGTCTGCATCACTGATCTTTGCCAGATCGGTCTTGAGGGACTTCTTGATCTTCCAGTCGTCCACCATTTCTCGTGGAGTCAGAGGGAAGCCCGAACGAGGCTGCGAAATGAACGCAAGCACGTTGGCCGGGGTAATCTTGTTGCTCCACCAGGGCTGGTTCTTCTTTGCAGGCGTGAAGAAATAGCGCATGATCCACTGAATCATGGCCTTCTGATCCGCTGGACGCATCGAAGTGAAAACGGGGTTTAGGTCATCCTTGTCCAGGGTTGCAAGGTTGACGCCCTCACGGATGGGACGGCTGTCCTCTCGTGCCTTTCGCAATTCCTCGGAGACCATCTCCTGGATCATGGTCGTAACCTCGAACGCACTCAGCTTCTTGGTATTTTCGCTCATTCGTTTCTCCCGAATCTTTATTCTAGCACAGGTCTGGCCTACATTAAACCATTATTTTGCAAGGGAAATCCTACTTTTCGGCTTCCTCTTCCTCGTCACCACCAGCAGGAGGTGGAGGTGGAGGAATAGAATTCACCGGATTGCCTCTTACGGACTCAAGGATCTTGTTAGCTCTTTCGGATCCCATGTCTGCGGTCCACCTTCTACCAAAATAGAGAGCAGCCAATGGGGTGAAATAGGCCATGGCCTCAGCACCGTTGAATTCCCTGATGGGAACGCCAGCAATCTCCTCAACGATGCTCAGGAGCAACCAAATGGTGATGACACCAAATGCTGCGGCCATCATTGTGAAGGAGGCAGACTTTTCTCCATTGCTTTGCTCGAACATCGGTAGCATCATAGATTTTCTCCAACCTCTAAATAGGTTAGGAAATGCCGTGTTGCTTTTGGGGTGTTCTTAATTGAGCAAAATTCCAACCACGATACCCACAAGGATTCCTAGAGCTCCAATTCCAACCATTGCCAGAATCTCTAGAACGTTGGGTTCATTGGAAGCACTCAGGGCTCTTTCCAGGCTGTTGATGTAGGTTTCCTGATTCTCGGCAATGATCAGAAATCTCTCACGATCAGAGTTAATTTGGAGTCTCATTGTCTCGGAAAGATGCACCAGCCTAGCAAAGTCCCTTTGACGTTGCTGAGTAAGCGAGGCCCCGAATCTCTGGGTTAGGGCCTCATACTCCGAGGCCACAAAGGCAGCCGCAGCATCGCTCAGGAGTAGCCCGCTAAAGGGCACAGATTGCCCCTGTAGGACTCTCTGGGAGAAAGAGGACTCAGCATCAGGTTGTTCTCTTGTGGGCGTTACAACCTCCTCTAGGGGCTCTGGCGGGGGTCCTTCCTCAAGTGGAGGAAACTGAGCCCGAATGTTCTCAAGGGTGGTTCTGCTTGGTCCCGAGGACGAGGAGGCTCCGCACCCCACTGTTGCCAGGACAAGGCAGAGAGTGGTAACAAGGGCAATGGTTCTTTTGGTGAGAGTATTCATGGTTGGGTGCCTTCCCGAGAGGGAATTCCAAAAACGTTTTCAAACACAGAGGGAAGGGTTGAGGGGTTCTCCTCAATCTGTCTCTGCCGGGTTCTTCTGGTCTGGGCAATCCGAGTCAGGGCTTCCTCGTACTGAACGGAAAGCTCCTGAAGGCGACCCTCAAACTTACGGTCAATCTCGGCCTGGGCCTGTTGCTGTCTCTGAAAGCTCTCGGTGAGCTCCCTCATTTCTTCCATGTGCTGGGCTCTCTGGGCCACAAGGTCCGTCTTTAGATCGGCGTTCCTCTTCTCAAGTTCCCTGAGTTGAAAGAAAATAAACAAGCCCACAAGGGCCACCAGAACCAGTCCTAGGACAGGTTTCCAATTGGCCCGAATAAAAGAGCCCAACCTAGAAAAGGCCTTGGTAAGGGCCGACTCCTCCCTAGGGGGAGGTGCTTCTTTCTTTGTGGGTTGCACAGATGGTGGAGAAGCCGGGGGAGGAAGCATTGTCCCCGGTTCGTCCGGTAGTGAAAATGGATCGACAGGCATCCATTGAGTTTGGGACTCAATTGAGGATTTGTTTCTTCGATTTTTGTTGATGAACCTGAGCCACAACCTTAATCTCGGGGGCCTTATCTACCAAGGCGGCGGCATTCTTTCGATTAGCCTTCTGGGTCTCTAGAGCAGCCAGAGACGACAGAATTTCCTCGGACAGAAGAATCTGGGCATCCAACTTGCGATCGATTTCCTCTTGCCTTTTCTCAATCTCATCAAGCCTGTGGCCGATGCGGTGGAGCTTGGTCTCAATATAGTTCAGTCTCTCATTGTCCTGATTGGAGGTCTCAGCGGGAAGGGTTGCAATGGTCTGGGTCTCACCCTTTGGCCACCAGATTCCAGCTAGAGACAAAAACACACCCTCAATAAACGACTTAAGTGACATAGGAACCTCGCTATCTTTCCAAGCTATATCTAACCGACATTTAGCTGCTCCTCTATCATTCGATAGAGGGTTGCGGCATCAACCTTTTCTTCCTTTCCTTCCAGAATCCTTTGTTTCTTGTAGTTCTGTGCCTCCTTGATAAGTTCGAGCAGTCTCTCATCCCCGCTGATAATCTGTTGGACGAGATAGCCGAAAAACTGATGAAACGTCAACCCACTGACAAACATCACCCTCGAGAGTTCAAGCAGTTGGCCTGGCTCAAATCCAATGGTAACGGCAGACTTCTTGAGTCGAAGGGATTTCTTCCCTCGCCCACGTCTTCTGACAGAACTAACTTCCCCTAGGGAAGCTTCCACCTCGGCAGGGTTCATTGGCATTGAGGCTTCTGAACTCATGAGTTTTGTTCCTTGTTTGCTAAAGGGAGCTGTTCAACCGCCGCCCCCTGCACCACCTGCAAAGGCTCCAACCCCGTAAACAACCGGGAAGGAGTTGGTGTCATCTGGGTATTCAACCGAGGTGATATTGAGACCGTAGTTGCGTTCCATGATTTGCATAAAGTGTTTTGCCGTGGGCTCGTTATAGTTGCTTCTGAGGTAGGCTTCCACGCGATTCAGAATGATCGTCTTTGGGTTGAGAAGGGCATCATAGTTGTTTACCATGCGTGCGATGCTTCTTGCAAACTCATTGAGGTTGATCTGTGGAGTGTTGACAATTGCGCCGCCTGCACCCTCGGGTGGAGCTGCTCCGCCACCGCCACTTGGGTCTTCCATGCCCTCATCTCCACCTAGGTCAGGTATGTCATCCATACCTGGAGGCGTGGTGCCTGCGTCTGCTGCGGGATCCTCGGCAGGAGGCTCGTCCTCAGGGGGTGGAGGAGGTGCCTGCTCAAGCAGGAGAAACTCCAAAAGGCTTCTAAGGGGCCTTGTACCCTCTTCCAGGGTGCTAGGGGAACCACCCGCTGGCTGCGAGCCCTGGGGAGGTGCAATCCCTGGTCCATTTGGCTGGTTTTCTAGTGGGATGCTTTCTCTCTCATAGCGGACGATGTAGCGATCCACAACCTGATCAAGGCTGACCGGCTTCTGGGGAGGTGCCTGGAAGTCTGCCATCTGCCGAGGTTGATCGGGCAGATTTTGTTCACCAACCATGGTCTGTTCCTTAAGCCTCTTTTTCCTTGCTTTTTTTGCCTCGTTCATGGTTTCCAGTTCATCCATTTCTGTTAGTTTTTGATCGGCAATCTCACAAGCCTTGTTCTTGAGAGAGAAAGGAATCTGCACACCTCGCCCGCCGAAGAAACGCTCAACCTCACGGCAGGCGCTCCAAACGTCCACGTCATTCTCGATGGCTCTCGTAATGATTCTAACGGCCAAGGCCTCAGCCGACATGTTTGTCTTTACTGGCATATTTCAGGTCCTAGGATTGGTGGAAGGCGTCTGCGTTGCAGGAGAAGGTGGGGCTGTGGGTGCTACCATGCCTGGTCTGCTCTGGGAGGTTGCTGGGGTACCAGCGGCAGGAACAACGTCCACAATGGGAGGGCGACCTGCTGCCTCTTGGGCTGCCGAGAGCATATGCTCGGGAACGTCATTTGTAACCGGCACAATTCTGTAGAGCATGTCCATTGGGCACTTCTCTACCACGGTCATGCGGGCCTCCACGACGTTCCAGTTAATCTCTCTCATCATGGAAATGATGTAGGATTTCTTGTCATCGCCATAGTCCTTGAAGTAGGCATGCTCCCACATATCCAGAACCAAAACCGGAATCACACCCACAGGGACATTTACGTCGTGGCCATCGATGAAGGTGTTGACAAAGACATTGCGGTATGGTTCAAAGTAGGTAACGGCCCAGCCACTGCGAGCACTAAGGGCACAGGCCATGAAGTTGAATTGCCACTTCTCGAAGGTACCGAAGTCACGGGAAAGCCTCATGTAAGGAATGGAGTCCACACCAATCTCAGAGGCCTGGTCCGAAATGTTGCTAAAGTGAAGCTCATGGAGCTTGACGGCATTCAGGTTGAAGGTCTCGTCAACCTTAAGGGAGCGGAAGCTCGAGGTGGTTGACTTGGCATCCTCTGTGCTGGCAGCATCCAGGGCCGCACCAATCTTGTTAACGGCCTCCACATAGCTGTTGTAAAGGAGCTCATGAGCACGCTTTGCACCGGCGCTCAGAAACTCTGTCTTGATCAGGAAAGAGCGCGGGGTCAGAATGATGGCTTCCTTGAGCTTTGTCAGCGGGGCCACCTTTGGGGACTCTTTCTTTGCGAGTGGCTTGGCTGCGGGAGTTAGGTCCACACCGGACTCGCTCAGAGTCTTTCTGATTGAGGACTTGACAATTTCATGCAGGTTTAGTGGCGATTTCTGTGACATGTTTGACCTGACTCTAGAGTAAAACTAGAGATAAATAGTTCTCTGGTGACCTTGTAACAAGGGAAGACAAAAAGAGAGGGGCACTTTTGGTACCCCTCTCCTTCGTTGGAATCGGTTACTTTTTCGCAGAATCCAGTGTCTTACGGTTTCCTATGGTGGTGTGAAAGCACTCCTCTCCACTAGGTGGTCGGGTCAGGTGGTAACTCCTAGGGAGTCCAAGTTCAAGGCGGATTTCTGTTAGAGCCTGAGAATAGCAGTTAAGCCACCAATAGGTTTCGTCGTTGTGTATCTCGGGACTGTAATCAAAACTGACTTGCTTTCCCTGGTACCGACCCCAAAGATCCTTAAGGGGAGGAACCTCTCCCCTTACAACCGTGATATGAGGCGGGTACCTTTGAGGATTGCACACAAAGTACTTTGGAATCCTGGACCGATAGTACCGATGTAGTTCTGGATCCACGGATACCACCAGGCGATAGTATCCGTCACTCAGGGAGTAGTCCAGGGTTCCAAGGCTAGAGTGCACACACGACCTCAACTGCCGATAACCTCAAGCCCACCGAAGAAAGCCGAGAAGCCAAAGGGCGACTCCTTGAAGCGACCGATGATGAGAGTGTTCTCAGGGATGACCTGATCCTTGGCTGGCTTGAAATTCCAACAGAAGACTGTCTTGTCCTGGCCGCTCTGACCGTAGACCTTCATGCGGAGATAGTCCTTGGCCTTCTCAGACTTGGTCTTTGCGGCCTGAGAGGTCTTAACGATGCACCAAACCCACTGGTCGTCATCCTCCCTCTCGTCAATAGACACGATTCCCTTACTGTCGAAATACTGAGAAATCTCAGGGGTAACGATCAGGGCGAGGTCCACCGACCCGGCCAACTCCCGTGAGGTCGTGACCTTCTCGGTCAGCGTCCAATCGGGAAGCTCCTTCGCCTCCTCGATATACTTGAGCAGGTCTTCCTTGTGGGTCTTTTTCTTGTTGGACACGGCCCTCTTAAGGGCATCGGCTCGATCCACCAGGACGTGATGAAGCTGCCGATAGTTTGCAAACATCTTGCCCTCGCCCACGAGGTCCATGGACTCGAAGGCCTCAAGCTTAACCAGGGTGCTCATGGCGCGCTTGTTAAACTTGCTATGACGCCAGGAATCATTGGGCTCAAAGAGAAGGTCCTCAAGATTCCGATAGGGGCGGAACTGAGAGATTTCGCCTAGTACGGAATTACCAACGTACTTGAGAGAGGCAAAGCTCGGGATGATCTTATTGTTCTGAATGGTGCAGTCCCGCTCCGAGAGGTTAATGTCGGGCTTGCCGATGACAAAGCCCAGGCCCTTGGCCTCTGACAGAGCCACACTCTTAGGGTCTTCCTTGCCGGTTTGCTTTCCCTTTGTGGTTGAGCAGTAGTCGATGTAGGTCGTAACCCACTCATTGGGATAGTATGTCAGGAACCAGGCGCACTGGTAGGAGATAATGGCATAGGCCACGGCATGACTCTTGTTGAAGGAGTAAGCCACATACTTCTGCATTTCATCAAAGATGGAGTAGCTGATGCTCTTCGGAATCTCATTGGCGGCCAGGCACTTCTCGGCGAAGTCCTCACGCATTGCCAAACGCTCCTTCTCGGCCTTCTCCTTATTGGAGAGGTCCTTTTTGGTGAAGGCCTTTCTCACGGCATCGGTTTCCTCCAAGGGGACACCGGCCAGTTTGTTGTAGATCATCTGAAGCTGCTCCTGGAAGATAACCAGACCAGCCGTGGACTCAAGCACCTCCTGGAGCAGAGGATGCTTGTAGACGATGTTCTTGGGGTTCTTGCGGTTGCCAAGGAATTGCTTGTCAGCATCGATTCCCAAGGGACCGGGACGGAAGATGCTGGTGGCGGTGGCAATGTCCAAAATGCTCGTGGGCTTCATGTTCGCCATGAATGCCTGCACGTTGGGCTGAACGAATTGGAAGATGCCGGTATAGCGGCTATTCCAGTAGACGTTGTGATAGACTTTCTGGTCATCCAGACTGTTGTTGTCTGGGTGGAGCTTCTCGTAGTACCAGTCGCTAATCTGGTCGAAGGCGACGTACTTCTGACCAGTCTCCTTCTTGATGATCTTTCGGATGCAGTCCTCGAACATTCGGAGAGTTCCGAGACCGAGGATATCAAACTTAAGCTGCCCGAAATCCTCGAGGTGACGAGCGTTCAAACCCTCAGGCCATGGAGTCTGGAGCATCTGACCGCTCTTGATCACAGGCATGTTGGTCTTAGGGTCATTGGAGATGATAACCCCTCCTGCGTGACGAGACACGTTACGCATCTGCTTGAACAGAATACGGATGGTGTGCTCGAAATCGGGATACTTGCTCAGAAGTTCTCGGAAGGCCGGTGAGTTCTTCTCGGCTTCCTCATAGGTCAGAACCCACTGTGCTCGGTCGAAACCATCAGCCTTCTTGGCCTCCTGGAGACACTCGGTTTCGATCTTGCTGGTGTAGGAATTGATCTCAGTGTGGGCAATGCCGTTCAATCGGGCAATGTCCTTAATGAGAGAGCGAAGCTGCAACTGATTGAAGTTGCTAACGGGGATGACGTTCTCGGCTCCGAAGTAGTCAGAGATAATCTGCACAGCCCGCTCTCGATCTCCGAAATCGGAGTCAATGTCGGGATATCCCTT
>Ga0169931_10000485_pt1 | contig 64886 bp, 60 predicted proteins | sample Kivu_15m_20L_FD_129675 | JGI IMG/M metagenome (GOLD analysis project Ga0169931, IMG submission 129675) | Freshwater microbial communities from Lake Kivu, Western Province, Rwanda to study Microbial Dark Matter (Phase II) - Kivu_15m_20L... | ecosystem: Environmental > Aquatic > Freshwater > Lake... | reverse complement strand
TGCTCAACGAGGTGTACGACCTGTTCATCGACCTCGATGCCACGGAGGAGCAACTCGACTTCCCCGTGCTCTACACCATCGCGCGTGACGGCACGGCGACCACGGACATCAACACGCCCGGCGAGGATCTGCGGCCGTTGTTTGATGCCATCATCGCGTACACTCCGGCGCCCCGAGGCCATATCGACGGCCCGCTGCAGGCGCTGGTCGCCAATCTCGACTCCAGCGAGTACCTGGGGCGCATCGCCATCGCGCGCATCTTCCACGGACGGGTCAAGGTGGGCGACCCCATCGCGGTCTGCAAACTGGACGGGGCCCTCCAGCGCACGACGGTCACCAAGCTGTTCACGTTTGAGGGACTCAAACACGTGGACGCCACAGAGGCCGCTGCGGGCGACATCATGGGTCTGGCCGGTATCGAGGACATCATGATCGGCGAGACGATTGCCGACGCCGAGCACCCGGTCGCCATCACGACGATCGCGATCGACGAACCGACGGTCTCGATGATCTTCGGCATCAACACCTCGCCGCTTGCCGGCCGGGACGGCCAGTACGTCACGTCCCGCCAGCTGAAGGACCGGCTCGACCGCGAGCTGATCGGCAACGTGTCGATCCGCGTCGAGCCGACGGATTCGCCGGAAATGATGAAGGTGTTCGGCCGCGGCGAACTGCAGCTGTCCATCCTCATCGAGATGATGCGCCGTGAAGGTTTTGAGCTGCAGGTCTCGCGGCCGGAGATCGTGACACGCGAGGTCGACGGCGTGCGCATGGAGCCGATCGAGGACCTCGTCATCGACGTCGCCGAGGAATTCCAGGGCGTGGTCATTGCGCAGTGCGGCCAGCGCCGCGGCACGATGACCAAGATGGTCAATCACGGCTCGGGCCGTGTGCGGCTCGAGTTCAGCATCCCGGCCCGCGGCCTGATCGGATTCCGGTCGCAGTTCCTCACCGAAACACGCGGCACGGGCATGATGAACCACATCTTTGCGGACTGGGCGCCGTGGTCCGGCCCGATTGCCGCGCGTCCCACCGGCGCCCTCGTCTCCGATCGCGCAGGCGTCGTCACGGCCTACGCCATCGCGAACATGCAGGACCGAGGCGAGATGTTCGTCTCGCCGGGCATGCAGGTGTACGAAGGCATGATCGTCGGCGAAAACTCGCGCAACAACGATCTCGACGTCAACATCGTGCGCGAGAAGAAGATGTCCAACATGCGGGCCTCCGGCGCCGACGAAGCCATCCGGCTCATTCCGCCGCGTCTGATGAGCCTCGAGCAGGCGATCGAGTTCATCAATGACGATGAGCTGGTGGAAGTGACACCGCACAACCTGCGGATGCGCAAGCGGGTGCTCGCCGCGAACATGCGGCCCCGTCGCGAGAGCTAGCGCCGACTACAATCCACGGATGCCTCCTTTCGCGGGCCTCCGCCCGCTGCTGTTGCCGCTCCTGGTGATGGGGGTTGCCCTGGCTCTCTTCCATCTGCGCGTCGGCGCGGACATGGGGGACTTCGACGTCGCGCGATCCGCGGGCCAGCGGGCCCTGAGTGGTGCGCCGCTGTATCCGCCGGGTGATGTGCCGTCACCGTTTGTCCACCTGCCCATCGTCGCGGTCGCCATGGGACCGTGGGCGCTGGCCAGCCACGATGCCGCGCGCATCGGGTGGTACGCGGTGTCCTGCGCGCTGCTGATGCTCCTGCTGCGATGGTCGGTGATCGGCATGCCGGCGCGCCGATGGTCGGACCGGACACTCATCGCCGTTGCCGTGGCACTGCTCGCGAACTATTACGTGACGGAACTGACGCTTGGGCAATCCACCCTGGTGTTGTCGCTGTTGTTGCTGGGCACGGCCGGGGCGTTGCAGGTCGAGGTACCGAAGCTCGCGGCGGGTACTGCCGCCGGTGCCGCCCTCCTCCACCCCGTCGCCATAATTGCGGTCGTGTCGCTCACGCTGACCCACGGCGCGGGTACCGGCGCCGTGAGTATCGCACTCATTGCGGCCGGCCTGCTGCTGCCCGCCCTGCTCTATGGCTGGACCGGCAATCTGGAACAACTCTCCGCCTGGTGGCACAGCACGCCGGGTATCGCCTCCGCCGCCGACAACCTCTCCGTGGCATCCGTCTGGGCGGCGTGGGTGGGATCCGGCCCGCTCGCAGCCGGCCTCGCGACCGTGACCGCGGTGCTGCTTCTCGGCGTGGCGTTCACCGTGTGGCGCCAACGCGCTCACGTGCAGGAACCCGAGTATCTTGAATTCGCTCTCCTGATCAGCCTGCTGCCGCTGCTGGCGGCACACAGCCCGTCCCATCAGCTGATCCTCGCAACACCAGCGCTGATGCTTGTCGTTGATCGGTGGCGCGAACTCCAGGCCCCCTGGCGCTGGACCAGCGTTGGTGCCCTGGTAATTCTCGGAGGCGCCGCTCTGCTCCCCACCAGCTGGGGCCTGCCAACCGTGGCCCTCGTCGCACTCGTTGCCACACTCGCCCAGCTGAGGCTTCGCAGACTCGCCTGACCCCGTGGTGGGCACGAATGTTCCCCCCTGCCCAGCCCCGCGGGCACTTCAGTTCCCACGCCGGGTGGACTTCGAGAACTTCCGGACTTCAGAACCCCGGAACTCCAGGAACTTCGGCACTTCGGAACCCCAAGTCGTCTGGCACGCCCGTTGCTAAATCACCGCCCGGAGGCGGACGTGTACCAGCATCGGCAAATTCACGTGTGGATTTCAGAAAGCGACTATCTCCTGCTGAGGGAGCAGGCGGTTGTAACTCGAGAATCAGTCTCTGCCCTGATTCGTCGGCTGATCAAATGTGAACGGCAGCGGCTGAAGGACGAGGGACCGATGCGGATGACGGCCGCCCAGCCATCCCCGCAGACCACACCGGAAATCCTGGAGTCCTACGCGTCGTCACATACGAGCGGCCCACCCCGGCGACAGCTTTCAGCGGTGCCAGCCGCACGTGTGGGAAAGGATCGCAATGACGCGAATGACCGGGCGTCCGTGGATCTACGTGCTCGCGCCAGTCAGTCTGGCGGCGGTCTGCGGTGTGGCGTTTGTGGCGGCATGGCGCCGCCGCGCCTGACTTACACCAATGACCAGTCGGAGTGTGGCCGCTTGTTCCGCACAAGCCAGCCGTAAATAAGGCCGCGATACGTCTGCCACCGCATGCCTTTGCGTTCGTAGAACGGCGCAAGTGCGCGCTGCAACGCGGGGAGATGGTAAAACGGCACGCCAGGGAAGTAGTGGTGCTCGAGATGCAGGTTCGACGTCAGGAATGCGAAGTTCCAGAACCAGTGTGATCGCATCAACGTGCCCCACTTGGCCGGGTCGGCCGGATCGATGTCGTAGTGCTGCCCGAGCCGATTGAGCGTGAAGGCAACCGGAAAGATAAAAAACACCGGGAAGGCATGCGCGCGAAACGCCGCCGCACCGCCCCAGGCCCACCAGATCCCGCCCAGCACACTCAGGTGACACAGGATCGAGATCTTCCGCTCCCACGCAATCGTGCGCTGCAGATCGGCCGGATACGTGGATGTCTCCTTGAACGCGGCCCTGAAGTAGATCGGAAACAACGCGGGCGTGGCGTACAGGAGCTTGTACCAGCGCGCATTGCGCTTCGGCGACAGGTGGTGACGTTTGGGATCAGCGGTGTCGGATCCCAACTCTGCGTGGTGGTCGAGATGCCAGCGCGTGAACTGGCTCGGCGCAATGCCGCTGGGAATCGCGTAGAGGAATCCGAGCAGACGCTCAATCCGTTTGTGCGGCTTCTGGAACACGAGGTGATGCAACACTTCGTGCAGCAACACCGTGAAATTGAACACGGTGAAGCCCTGCACCACCGCGAGCGGCAGCCAGAGATACCACGTGTCGATGCGAACCAGTCCCCACGTCGCCAGGCCCAGCATCAGGAACTGCCGGCCCGCCACGACAAAGTGCCGCCACGGCATCTTCGTGTGCAGGACACGCATCTGCTCGCGCGAAATGGCCTGCCCGAGCTCGGCCCGCAACGCGGCCGCATGCTGACTGTAGTAGTGCGACATCTATTGGGATTGTAGCAACAGGCGCCGGCCGATCCGAGTCAGGAGCACGCCCGACAACACCGCCGCCGCGCCCAGGATTTTCGTCCAGGTCAAAGGCTCCCCGAGCCACACCCACGCGACCAGCATCGCCACAACCGGCACGCCGTTCGAGTAAATCGAGGTCCGGGCGGCACCAAGGCGCTGCACCCCCGCGTACCAGATGACGTACGCGAGATTCAGCGCCAACAACGCCGACAGCACCAGCGCGCTCATGGCCCACGCGCTCACGGCCGGCCAGTCCACCTGCAGGATCTGCGGCATCGCCATCGCCACATACGGCAGGCCACCCCACACCATCGTCATCCCCGTGACGTACAGCGGGGAGTGCCTGGTGATCAACGACGCGGAGCCGAGCGTGAACGTCGTCCAGCACGCGACGGCGCCCATCACCATGAGGTCGCCGCGCCACGTCGCGCCGCCAAACGACGCACTCGGGCCGACGACGAATGCGATCCCGGTGACGGCCAGCAGCGCGCCGGCCCAGTGGAAACCGCTGATGCGTTCACGGCCCAGCAACGCGGACACGACGGCCAGCACCGCGGGCGTTGTGCCGACGATCAGCGCGGAGTTGGAGGCGGTGGACAGGGCCACACCGCCGACGAAGAAGTACTGATAGCCGAAGTGGCCGACAACGCCGAGCCAGACGAGATCGAACCGATCGCGGCGTGTCAGTTGATTGGGGGTGTGAAGAACGGACGATACGACGTCACCGGCGCGGGCGCGCCGACGGGCCCACTGGATGGCCGCGAGGAAGACCAGCGACGACAGTACCAGCCGCAGCGCGTTGAACGGCTGCGGCGGTACTTCCTCGAACGCCAGCTTGATGACGCTGAAATTGGCCCCCCAGATGAGGACCATCAGCACCAGCAAGGCGTCGATGCGGGTCATATCGAGGTTCCGAAGTCCCGGAGGTACCAAGAACCTCGGCACTCCGGAACTTCGTGTTATTGCACCCGCTTGAACTGCCCGATCGCGTCCTGGATCAGCGCGTCGTTGTCGGCCGCGGAGATGTTCTTCCGCAGCAGTTTCGATGCGATGGACACCGAAAGGTCGACCGCTTCTGTTCGGAGCTGCGCCACCGCGCGCGCCGTCTCGAGCTGGATTTCCTTCTCGGCGTTCTTGACGATCACCTGGGCGTCCTCGGTCGCCTTCTTCCGCATTTCCTCGCGGAAGCGGTCGGCATCGGCCCGGCTGCGCGTCACGATGCCGGCAGCTTCCGTCCTGGCTTCGCTCAGCAGACGCGCGGATTCCTCCTGCACACGCTGCAGCTCCGCGGTCGCCTTCTTCGCGTCCTCGACCGATTTCTCGATCGTGGCCCGGCGCTCCTCAAGTGCCTGGAGCAGCGGCCCCCAGGCGAACTTCTTCAGCAGCCAGACCAGCGCCAGAAAGGTGAACGTCGTCCAGAAGTACAGACCTGGATCGACCGCAACTAGGGTCTCCACTGACGTCCCCTTCCTACTTCAGGAAGACGATGAGCAGGCCGAAGACCAGCGCGAGAATCGTGGCGCCTTCGAGCAGGAACAGGGGCAGGTTGGCCGCCGCCGTGATCTGCGACGCCGCGCTGGGCTGACGCGCGACACCCTCGGCCGCCGCGGCCGCGAGCTTGCCAATGCCAAGACCGGCGCCGAGCACCGTGAGACCGAAGCCGATCGCGGCTCCCATGTAGTGCCATACCGGCGCGTATGTTGCTGTTTCCATGATGCCTATCCTTCTCCTGGGTAACGAACGTTGACTAGTGGTGCGCGTGAATGGCCATGCCGATAAACACAGCCGACAACAAGGTGAATACGTAGGCCTGCACGAGGACGACGATGATCTCGAGACCCGAGATGGCCACCGCCAGCGGCAGGGAGAATCCGAAGCCGATTCCGGCGCCCACCAGGGTGCTCGTCGTCAGTTCGGTGAAGATGAAGACAAACGACAGGATCGCCAGAATCGCGATGTGGCCGCCCGCCATGTTCGCCGCAAGACGCATGGTGAGCGCAAACGGCCGCACCAGCATGCCGATGAGTTCGAGCGGCACCAGCAGGAAGTAGAGCGGCAGCGCGAGGCCGTGCGGGACCAGGTTCTTCCAGTGCTGGATGAACCCGTTGGCCCACGAGCCCGCGATGATGACCGCAAAAAACGTGATGGTCGCAAGGGCCGCGGTCACATTGAAATTGGCCGTCGCGGTTGAGCCGCCGTGCAGGAGGCTCTTGAGGAACGAGTGGTCGCTGGTATGGAGGACGTATTTGTCCAGCAACGCGAGCATGTCGAAGATCGGAATCAGTCCGACCGCGTTGGCCACCAGGATGAAGAGGAAGAAGGTCAGCATCAGCGGCGTCCACGTCATGACCCACTTCTGCCCGACGTTGGGAAGCACGATGCTGTCGCGCACGAATTCGACGCCGGCCTCGAGCGCGTTCATGCCGCCGGTCGGCACCAGACGGCTCTTCGCCAGATACCGGCGGACCATCAGCGTCACGGAGACAAACACCAGCGCGGCCACCATCCACACCATGAACACGTGTTTGGTGACGTCGAAATTGATCCCGAAGTAGGTGCCCAGGTGAATGATCGGATGATCAAAGCCCGTATTGGCCACGTGGCCAATGATCGAGTCCGCGGCGTTGAACTTTCCATCCGCGGCCGCAGCCGCAGCCGGTTCGACAGCACTCATATCAGTCATCACTGTACGTCTGCATCAACCGTTTCAGGCACCACGCCTCAATGAGGTGCAGGACCAGAAACGACACGGTCAGGCTCGCCACAAATGGCATCGGCCGAACCTCACAACCCTTCAGCACGATGGTGACCCACGCGACAAAGAACACGCTCTTCACCGCGAAGCCACGAATCAACACCGCCAACGACGTGTCCGGTGCGGCGGCCCACGCCCGCGTCACCGACACCCAGGAGGCCGCCGTGGTAAGCACCGGCGCCGCCACCCCGAGCAACACTTCGAATCCGCGCCCGAGTGCGGCCCACGTGACACCCGACAACACCGCCATCCCGATCGCCATCCACAACAGGCGGTCCGTCATCGCGGCCCCAGCGTGGATTTCACGATCGCGTAAAACCCGGAGACAATCCCGAGACCCAACCCAATCAGCAACCCCCACGGCGAGGTGCCCCACGCGTTGTCCGCGACGTAGCCCAGTCCCCCGAGGAGCAGAATCCCGCCGATCAGGCTGTAACTCGCCGTCGCCGCGGGCCCCGCACGCTGGACATTTTCCTGGAACGCCCGCATGGCGTCCTGCAGTCCCTTCCGTGACGGTTTCCCGGTTGCCAAGCACGCAATTCTAGCCCGGGGAACCCCATGCCCACCCACCCGACGGGCAGGCGAACCTCGGAAATATATCACGGTCGACCGGACGGTATACTGCGGGGCATGGCCCCTTTCCCATGGAAACAGTCGGTCGCGCTCGGCGTGTTGGCGGCGGCGACCTGGACGACGGCCACCCCCGGGTCCGCGGCCCAGCGGGATCTCCGGAATCAGACCATCCATATCGGGGTCTACGACAACAAGGGGCTGCCGCCGGCCACCCTGACCCCCTCGCACCTGACGGTCCGGGAGGACGGCGTGGCGCGGGAGGTCCTGACCGTGGCCCCGGCCACCACCCCGATGCAGATCGCCGTCCTGGTCGACACCAGCCAGGCCTCCCAGGGTTCCATTCCCGACCTCCGGGACGGCCTGCGCGCCTTCGCCACGGCCATTTGGGCCAGGAGCCCGGAGTCGCAGCTGGCCCTGTACGCCTTCGGCGAACGGCCATCACTCGAGGCGGACTACACCACCAGCGCGATCGCCTGGAGCCGCGGCGTCGACCGGCTGTTTGCCGCGTCAGGCTCCGGCTCGTATTTCATCGAAGCCGTCGTCGAAGCGTCGAATGCCCTCGCCAAACGGAAACCGGCGCGGGGCGCCGTCGTGGCCTACGTCGACGAAAACGGGCCGGAGTTCAGCAACCGTCGACACGCACAGGCCTTTGACGCGGTCGCCTCAGCGCGGGCGTCCCTGTGGACCATCAGCCGGCAGGGGTTCAGCGGCGACATGTCGACCGAAACCCGCGAGCGGGCCATGGTGGTCGGCGATGTCACGATGCGAAGTGGTGGACGGAACTTCACGCTGTTTGCGCCGTCGGGGATCAAGGCGCGATTCACCGAGGTCTCCGAACAATTGCTGGCACAGTTCGCCGTGACGTACGGCCGGCCGGAGTCCCTGATTCCGCCCGACAAGCTGGAGGTACGCCTGACCCTCGACGGCTACAAACTCTCCGCTCCGCGCTGGACCAACAAATGAACCGGTGGATGCCCCGCGCGGCGGCGGGTATAGCCGTCCTCGCGCTGACCCTCCCGGTCAATTCCCTGAGCGCCCAGATCTTCCGCGCCGGCATTGACGTCGTCTCGTTGAACGTCACGGTGACCGAAGGCGAGGCGCTGGTCCCCGGACTCGATCAAGCGCTCTTTTCGGTCTACGAGGACGGCGTGAAGCAGGACATCTCGTTTTTCTCCCGCGCGGCCCAACCCATCGCCCTCTCCCTGCTCATCGATACGAGCACGAGCATGGAGCTGAAGTTGCCGGTCGCCCAGCAGGCGGCCATCGGATTTGCGAAGCGGCTCACAGGCTCGGATGCGGCCCAGATCATCAACTTCGACAGCCGCGTTGAAATCCTGCAGACGTTCACGGCGGACCCGGTGTTGCTCGAAGGGGCGATCCGCAGGACTCAGGTGGGCGGCTCGACCTCGCTCTACAACGCGCTGTACGTCGCGCTGAGTGAGCTCAAACGCGTGCGCGCGGCGTCGAAGGAGGAAATCCGGCGGCAGGCGATCGTCATCCTGTCGGACGGCGAAGACACCTCATCGCTCATCAGCTACGAAGACGTGCTCGAGTCAGCCAAGCGATCGGAGGTGGCGGTGTATGCCATCGGCCTGCGATCAAAGACGGATCGGCCGACACGCGGATTCAACGAGGCGGAATTTGTGCTCCGCACGCTCTCGCAGGAAACCGGCGGCCGGGTGTTCTTCGTCGAGGACGTCGGGCAACTGCCGGCCATCTACCAGCGCATCGCGGACGAACTCGCCAACCAATACACGATTGCCTACAGTTCCAAGAACCTGAAACGTGACGGCGCGTGGCGCGCGATCGTGGTGCGTGTGGACCGGCCGAACACGGTGGCCCGCACCAAGCGCGGATACTTCGCGCCGTCGCTTCCCAAGAGTCCCGCACCACGCCCATGACCCCGCCGTCCGACTCCCCGCTCCGTACTCTCTCGCGCGGCCGCGTCGTGCTCATCGGCGCCGGCCCCGGCGATCCCGGCTTGCTGACGATGCGCGGGCATCGTGTGCTGGCTGACGCCGATGTGGTGGTCTATGACCGCGATGTCGCACGGCTGCTGCCCCTCGCCCGGACTGACGCCGAGTGCATCGAAGTCGGGGCCCCGGCGGAAGGGGCCACCGCGCAGGACGCGATTGCCATGCTGGTCGCGGACAAGGCACGCGAAGGGCAACTCGTCGCGCGCCTGAAGTGGGGCGATCCATTCCTGTTTGGCAGTGGCGCCAAGGAAGCGCTGTTTCTGCACGAACAACGCGTGCCGTTTGAAGTCGTCCCTGGTGTGCCGCTCGCCTTGGGAGCCGCGTACGCCGGGATTCCGATCACGTACCCCGGGGGCCAGGACGCGCTGGTGTTTCTGCGCGGGCACGAATCTGCAGGCGAGGCGGCGCCGGATGTCGACTGGCAGGCGCTGGCCTCGCTCGACGGCACGATCGCGTCGTACACCAACGGCCGTCAGGCGGCGGCCATGTTGACGCTGCTCATCAAACACGGGCGTCCCGCCACGCAGGCCGGAGCACTGATCTACGCGGGCACACTGCCGCAGCAGGAGACCCTCACCGGCACACTCGCGGAACTCATCTCAGCTGGTGAAGCGCGCGAAGGCGCCGCCCTGCTGATCGTCGGCGACGTGGCGACCCTGCGCGAACATCTCGGCTGGTTCGATCGGCGCCCGCTCTTCGGCAAGCGCATTGTCGTCACGCGCTCGCGCGACCAGGCGAGAGATCTCGTCGAACTGCTCGAGAGCCTCGGCGCGCAAACGATTGAAGCCCCCACGTTCCGGTTGATCCCCGCTGATGATCCGGAGACGGTCGATCGCGCCGTCGCGTCTGCGGGCCAGTACGGCTGGATCGTCTTTGAGTCGGCGAATGCCGTCAGCCGGTTCTTCAAGTCGCTGCTCAACGGCACACGCGATCTGCGTGCGTTGGGCGGTGTGCGTGTGGCGGCCATCGGCCCCTCCACCGCGGATCGGCTCGTGGGCTTCGGACTGCAGGCGGACGTGGTGGTGCCGGAGTCAGGCACCGAAGCCACAGTGCGTGCGCTTGAATCGGTGGGACCGCTCTCGGGGACGCGCATCCTCGTGGTGCGACCACACCACGATCGCGCCGACCAGGGCCGCCCAGACGCGGTGCGTGACACACTTGCGGCGGAACTGAGCCGCCGCGGAGCCGACGCCACCGATGTGATCGCGTACCGGACAACCTCGGGAGCACCGGAATCGGCCGCCGCGCAGGATCTCTACCGCCAGTTGCTGGATGGCCAGGTGCACGCCGTGACGTTCACGACCCCGACGGCCGTGCAGCGCTTTGTGGACCTGATCGGCCGCGAACAGGCGGCCGACCTGCTGAATCAGACGGCGGTGGTGGCGATCGGTCCGGTCACCGCTGCGGCCGCCGTGGCCCTGGGGATCGCGTCGCCCATCGTCGCGGAGCCGTTCACGGTGGACGGCATGATTGCGACGCTGGTCAAAGCGCTGCGCTAAAACCCGATCCGCACGCCCGCGTTGAATGTGCGCCCGTCGAGCGGCGCCCACGCACTGACGGCGCGTTTGCCGAGCACCGTTGGTGTCGGCAGCAGGAGCGGGTCGTACTTCGACTGCCGGACGTCGGTCAGGTTCTCGAGGTTCACAAACACGCGCACACGACCAACACGCCGCTCGGCCAGCATGCCGATGATGACGTACGGCGAGCTTTCGTCCGCGTACGGGTTGTCCTCGAGCCGCTGCCGGCCCGTGTAATAGAACTCGAAGCCGACACGTGCCTTGCCGTGTTGTTCCCACGCTGCGATCAGGCCGACCGTCTGGCGCGGAGTCAACGGCAGCGGGTCCGCCTGCGTCGCAGACAACCAGGTGTGCGTCGCGGTCGCCACGAAGTCGCCTTTGCGCGCACGCACAAACGTCTCAAGGCCGCGAATGCGGATCGCAGAGTCCGGCCCGGACATGTTCACCACCTCCAACCGCGCGCCGCGATCGGTGCGGAGCACCGCTTCCACCGGGTTGTGCACGGCCGCCGCGAAGCCGGTCACCGACACCGAGACGGGGCCAAACTCTCGGGACACATCGACCGAGATCGACTCCGCCGTCTCGGCCTCGGTGATGCGCACGTCGCCCACCCGATGGACACCGACATCCTCCACCTCATCCACAAACAGGGTCGGCGCAAACGCGCCCCGTCCGGCAGAGAGGCGCACGTCCCACGGCTCCAGCCTCCAGCGCACGGAGGCGCGCGGGCTCCACAAGACACCGTACTCAGGATGTTTGTCGAGACGGGCGCTGATCGACATCGCCGCCCGATCCGTCAGCGTCACGTCGTCCTGCACAAACACTGACGGGGTCGTCCACGAGTAGTCGTGCCCGCTCATCCCCCGGTAGCGCTGTGATTCCACGCCGGCGCCGACGACGAAGGTGTGCGCGCGCCAGGACCAGAGATACGACCCTTCGCCCGTGACGAACCGATGCTGATCCTCGTACGCCACGAAGCCGTACTCATGCGTGTGCGCCAATCGCATGAAGGCGCCCAGGAAGACGGCGACACCGGCGCCAATCGTCGTGCGCGCCGTGGTTCCGAGGTCGAACCTCGTCGTGTCGACGGCCTGGAGTCCATCAGGCACATCCAACAACCCGCCGCGGCGACGTTCGATCGTCGTGCCTCCCGTGAGATCCACGGTGCCCCTTGCGGTCGTGAACGACAGCTTCGGCCGCGTGACAAATCGCCGATACCTCGACAGATCGGCCCAGCCGTCGGCATCCACATCCTCTGCGGATTGGGCGTGAGCCCCGGCGAGCCATGTGTAACCCACCGTCGGCGAGACGGGGCCTGAGGCCCAGAGCACGGCGTCTGCTCCGGCGCGAGTCGTCGCATTCAGCAGCAGTTCCCCCTCGTGTTCCGGCGTGGGGCGACGTGTCACCAGGTTGATGACACCGCCGAGCGCGGATGGACCGTACAGCGCCGAGGCCGCGCCTTTGATCACTTCCACCTGCTGCAGATCCATCGGGGGAATCTGCAGCAGCCCGAGCGATGCCACCTGGGTGCCGTTGATCGGCAGGCCGTCGGTCAGCACGGCGGTGAAGCGGCCCGGCAATCCCTGCACACGGACGGACGCTGCGCCGAGCGCCGGCGACGTCGGCTGGAGCCGGATGCCGCTGGTCTCGTTGAGCAACATCGCGATGTCGCCCGGCGTCATCAGCAGCTTCTCTTCAATCTCTTCGCGGCCCACGACTTCGACACGCATCACCTGATCCGAAGACAGACGCCCCGTGCGCGTCGCGGTGACAAAGACTTCTTCTTCGATCTCGGGTGGTGTGGGTGGCGCAGGCGGCTGCGGTGGTGTGGGCAGCTGAAGGGTCAGCCACAAAGCAAGGAGGAGTTCCATGGGTTGAGATAGGATGCCACGAACATGCTCGGTGCGTTTCTTGAAGGCGTCCGTCGCGTCTCGCGCGCGCCCGTTGTGCTGCTGTCTGTGAGCGCCGCTGTGTGCCTTCTGGTGTTGCCGCACCGGTTGTCGCTGTTCGGCGCGCTCCCGGACACGTGGTATCTGCGGACGGTGCTCGATCGCGCGCTGTGGGAGTGGCACGGCGGGTGGATGCTGGCCGGTTATCACGGCGCGATCCCGCCGGCGCCGGGCCTGGCGAGTGCCGCGCTCGCCGCGACCCTGCTGTGGCTGTTTCTGTCGGGCGGCGTGCTCGACCGGTTTGCGCGTGCCCGCCCAATTCGCACCTCCGCCTTTTTCGCCGCCAGCGGTGAGTTCTTCGTCAGGTTCCTGCGCCTGAGTCTGGTCACGGCTCCGGTCTACTGGTGGCTGTTTGCGTGGCTCTTCCCGAGACTGACATCGACGACGTGGGGTCAGCTGGGATTTGTCGCCGCGCTGGGCTTCGTGAATCTGGTGACGGACTACGCGCGCGTCCGCGCCGTCGTGGAAGACCGTCGCAGCATGATCGGCGCGATCGGGGCGAGCCTGCGCTTCATCCGCCGGCGGCCGTTGCGGGTGGCCGGCCTGTATCTGCTTGGCATGCTGCCGTCCGCCGTGGCGATTCGCCTCTGGTTCGGCATGTCGACGTGGCCGGAGGCCACCGCCGGAAGCCTGGCGGCGGCGCTGGTCGTGTACGTGGTGCTGCGCACATGGGCACGGCTCACATGGATGGCCGGCGAAGTGGTGTTCTTCCAGCGCGAACTCGCGCACGCCACCTACACGGGGAGGCCCCTGCCGGAATGGCCCGAGTCGCCGGCTGCGGAAGCGATTGCCAACCTCGGCACGAAAAGCCTCAGGTAGGTCTCACAGGGAGGCGCGGAGGCACGGAGGATTTTCTAGGAATGATAATCACAAGTAATTGTTGTGGTTACACGATTACTCCGTGCCTCTACGCCTCCCTGTGAAATCCGTGCCAAGGGTTGCTCCGCGCCTCTGTGCCTCCCTGTAATATTGCTGACATGGGCTCGGAACGTGTTGACAAGGTGGTGCAGTGGTTGCGGGATCGGGCGCAGGACGCAGGCGCTCATGGGTTTGTTGTCGGCCTGAGTGGCGGCATCGACTCGGCGGTGGTCGCCAGGTTGTGCCAGATGGCGACACCGAATCGCGTGCTTGGCGTGATGTTGCCCTGTTACAGCCATCCGCAGGACGAAGCGGATGCCCGGCTTCTGGCGAAGACCTTCGGCATTCCGACCGCGCGCGTGGATCTCGCGGCGACGTTCGACGCGTTGACCGGTGAGTTGCATGCCTCCGTGAAAGGCCTGCCGCAGTCGGTGCATGTCACCGACATCAAGCAGCAGATGCCCGAGGCGAACATCAAGCCGCGGCTGCGCATGACCTCCCTGTACTTCATCGCCAATTCCCTGAACTACCTGGTCGCCGGCACGGGCAACCGGAGTGAACTGACACTCGGCTACTTCACGAAATACGGCGATGGCGGCAGCGACGTGCTGCCGATTGGTCACCTGCTGAAGAGCGAAGTGCGGGCGATGGCACAGGAGCTGGGGGTGCCGGCGCCGATCATCGACAAGGCGCCGTCGGCCGGCTTGTGGATCGGCCAGACCGACGAAGCCGAGATGGGCTTCTCCTACGACATGCTCGAGGCGTACCTCACGACCGGCGCGTCAGCCGTGCCACCCGAGGTCGCCCAACGCATTGAAGCGCTGAATCGATCGTCAGAGCACAAGCGGAAGACACCGCCAGTTCCATCTGACATCTGACATCTGACATCTGCTCATCTCCCCATCCCCTCATCTAGCGGCGTGCGAGCGTCGAGGCTCTGCCCCGCCTTCGACAGTGCCCTTCGCGGCGTTGATGAGTGCGACGGCCGCGTAGCCTTGCGCCACCTCACCCTTGCGGCCGACTTTGGCGAACGTGTGGCCCATCGCTTCGAGCCGCTCAAGCAACGTGCGCGGGAAGCGATCTTCGATCTGCACGCGTGACCCGGTCGGGGCGTTGCCAATCAACATGCGCGGCGCTTCGATCGCGCGTTGCGCGCCGAGGCCGCCGTCCACGACGTTAAGGATGATGTTGTAGACCGACGCGGGAATCCAGGCGTTGCCGGCCGCGCCGACCGCGAGACGCGGCGTGAACCCTGGAATGCCGTACCGGCCTGGATCCACCTCACTCGGCGCAAATAACAGCGTCGGCACACTGGTGGACGAATGGCGCTGCAACGGCAGCATCGATCCGTACCCGGTGCCGCGTCCGCCTCGGAAGTGATCGTTGTAGAGAAACCCGAGCCCCTTCGACACGTAGAAGTTCCCGCCCCACGTGGACAATGTCTGCGTGATCGCCACCATGTTTCCCTCGGTATCGGCGCCGGCGAAGGACGTCGTTCCAGTCGCGATCGTTGTGGTCCAGGGTCCGGGGTCCAGGGTGCCGGGCTCGGGGCCAAGGGTCCAGGGTCCGGGGTCCGCGCCGCCTGGTGCGCCGCCGCGGCCGCGGCCGCCTTGCGGCACGACGGAGGCCTTCGCAGGGTTGATCAACTTGAAGCGGTCGAGCGCGTGGCCGGGTTCGAGGTGGTTGCCGAGATTGATCGGCCAGCGTTCGGGGTCGGCGATCTGCGCGCCGCCGTCACGGACACGCCAGGCTTCGATGGCGTAATGGGCATAGTCCGGATCGTTGAACACCGTCGCCCTCGGCTTCGGCGTGTACGCGTCGAGAATCTGCAAAGTTTCGATCAGCGTGAGACCGTTGGAGACGGGCGGTCCGACCGAATACACCAGATGCCCGCGGAACCGGCCCGATAACGGCTTCCGCTCCATGGCACGGTACTGGGCGAGGTCCTCGAGTGAGATGATGCCGCCATTCGCGGCCATGTCCTCGGCAATGGCCCGCGCAATGGATCCACGGTAAAACGACTGCCCACCTTCCTTCGCGAGCACACGCAGCGTCTGCGCATAGTCCTTGTTGATGAAGCGATCGCCGGGCTTCGGCACGTTGCCGCCAGGCAAATAGATCTTCGCGGCCTCCGGATATTTCGCCAGCCGCTCCTGCCCCGTAGCGATCGTCGTCGGCAATGCTTCGTCGAGAATGTACCCCTGTTCAGCGAATTCGATAGCGGGCGCGAGCACCTGCTCCCACGTCACCTTCTTGCTGCCGTATTTCTGGAAGAGCAGATCGAGGCCGGCGACCACACCCGGGATGTTGGCGACCGTGGGACCATCCGTCGCCGTGCGCTGGCCGTTGGCCGTAAAGATCTTCGGGTTGTCAAACGTCGCCCGCGCAGGCGTCATGTCCTTGTATTCGATGACCACCGGCTCGGCCATGCCCTTGAGGAAGAGAATCGCCTGCCCGTCGCCGCCGATACCCGACGCATCCGGTTCGACCACACCCAACGCAAACGATGTCGCGACGATCGCGTCGACGATGTTGCCGCCCTGTTCAAGAATGCGCGCGCCTGCCGCCGAGGCCAGCGGATGCCCGGACGAAATCACGCCGGTGGTCGTCTCCGCGCCGCGCTTGATCAGCGGCTGTTCGGCCACCATCTGATCGACCACATCCTCGACGTCCTTCGCCGACCGCGCAGCCAGCGCCTGCGGTCGGTACTTCGCGCGCAGCGTCTTCCACTCGATGGCGACATCACCCTCGGAGTAATACAACGACGCCAACGTCTGCCAGGCGCGATCAAACTGCGCCACCCACTGCATCGGCGTCGGCGCTGGAGCGGTCAGCGCACGCGCGCCACCATCAACAGGCCGCGGCGCATCCACACGCCACACGCGCAGCGCCTCCGGATCCATGAACGCCGCCGGGGCATCGTCTGTGTTCCGAATCGGATCGCCGTTGTACGTGCCCCCTGGCGCAGGCTCCGTCGCAATCAGCATCGTCTGCCCATCCGGCGACCAGGCACTGGCGCCCGCATGTCGTGACGCCAATTGCGTCAGTGGTTGCTGTGTACCCTGACCGCCGCCGCGTCCCGCGGCTCCGCCTTCGCGGCCGCCTGCCGGCGCCGCCGCTGGTGGGGTCAGATCAGCCACCCACACACCCACGCCCATCCCGGTGCGGGCGGCCGAAAACGACACGCGATTGTTATCAGGCGCCCAAGTCGGCCATCGTTCGAGGCCGCCGCCACGGGTCACACGCGTCACGCTGCCTTCGGTGGCGTCAAGCGCCCGCACAAACACGTCCACCGTGTCGCCGGCTTCGCGTTCACGATCGGACAGAAACACCACGCGACGACCATCGGGCGACACACGCCCCAGCCACTCGCTCGCCTCACCGGTGGTCCACACGGTCGGCGCCACGCTGCCTTCAGCGGCGACGATCTGCAGGGTCCATCGACCGTTCATTGATTTGTGCGAGAACAACAGACGACCATCACGCGTCCACGACGGCCATCGCTCGTCACCGTCGAGCGAGGTCACCTTCCACGCTGCGCCACCCGACGCGGGCACAATGTACACGTCGAATGCACCGTCGGTATCAGCCGCAAACGCGATCTGCCGGCCGTCGGGCGACCAGGCCGCGTCCCGTTCGCTGATCCACCGGTTCTCACCGGTGACGACACGTTTGGGATCGCGCCCATCAGGCGCCATCGTCCACACCTGTTCGAGCCAGGACACGGCGATGCGCTTCCCATCTGGGGAGAACGCAGGATCGCGCATGCCGGTGAGGGTGGCGGGAGTGTGGGCCGAGAACGCCGTGACGACAAACGTGGCCAACGCCGCGGCCACCAGAAGCTGTCTTCGCATGCGGCAGATTCTATCGTGCCGCCGCGGTGCTGAGTGCTGCGCCTGCCCGCCGAAGCCTTGGCGCAGGCGGGTGCTCGGTGCGGGTGCCGAGTGCCTGGTGCCTAGTGCTTAGTGCGTGCCTTGACGGCCTTGGCAATCGAAGCGGCCGAGATGCCGTAGCGATCGAGCAGTTCTTCGGGACCGCCGCTGCGCGGGATCTCGCGCACGGCGAGGCGCTGCACGGTAAAGCCCTGATCCCAGACGGCTTCGGACACTGCGTCACCGAGGCCGCCCTGCGCGTAGTGATCTTCGACCGTGATGATCCAGCCATTCGAGGCCTTGCCGGCCGCGATGAGGCCGGAGCGATCGATCGGCTGAATCGAGTACGCGTCCACCACACGAATCGCAATGCCGTCCTTGGCGAGCAGGCCGTACGCCTTGAGCGCTTCAAACAACGTCACGCCGGCGCCGACGACGGTCGCGACGTCCTTGTCGCTCTGGCGCAGGATCTTCGACCCGCCGGCCGGGAACTGTTCGGATGTTGAATACAGAATCGGCGTCTTGGGACGCGAGCTGCGGATGTACACAGGGCCCGGCGTCGCGGCAGCCAGGGCCACCATGCGCTCGGCGCACACGGCGTCGGACGGGTACAACACGGTGCAGTTGGGCACCGCGCGCGCCATCGCGAGATCTTCAAGCGCCATCTGCGACGGACCGTCTTCACCGATCGAGATGCCGGCGTGGGATCCACACAGCTTGATGTTCAGCATCGAGATGCCGGCCATGCGGATGAAGTCCGCACCGCGCTCGAGGAAACACGCGAAGCTCGACGGGAACGCGATCGCCCCCCGACTCGCGAGCCCCATCGCCGCGCCGATCATCGCCTGCTCGGCGATGAACGTCTGATAGAACCGCTCCGGGAACACCTTCTCAAACCGATCGCTGAACGTCGAGTTCTTCACATCGGCATCGAGGGCGACGATGCGGTGGTCGAGGGCGCCGAGGGAGGCAAGCGCAGTGCCGTATGCCTCGCGCGTGGCAACCAGGTCGTCCTTCTTGTAGGCCGGGGCGGGCATTGCGGCCACGAAGTCGGGCAACGCCCCTTCGGACCGGCGGGTCGCCGGCTTCGCAATGACGGGCGCAGGGTCCGACGTCGGAATGATCTGCGCGTCGAGTTCCGCGATGGCCGCGTCGGCTTCAGCGCCCTTCTTGAGAGGCTTGCCGTGCCAGTTGTCCTTGTCTTCGAAGATCGAGCAGCCTTTGCCCTTGAGTGTCTTCGCGACGATCATCGTCGGCCGTCCGCGCATCCCACGAGCGTCGGCCAGCGCGGTGCGGATTTCGGCAATGTCGTGGCCGTCGATCACGATCGCGTGCCAGCCGAAGGCACGGTACCGCGTGGCGAACGCTTCGACGTCGTGCGCGAACTGCGTGGCGCGGCTCTGACCAAACGCGTTCACGTCGGTGATCGCACAGAGGTTGTCGAGGTTGTGATTGGCCGCGACCTGCGCGGCTTCCCACACCGAACCTTCCGCGCTTTCACCGTCGCCCAACATCACATACGTCCGGTAGTCCGAACCGATACGGCGCGCGTTGAGCGCGATGCCGACGCCGGCCGCCAGGCCCTGGCCCAGCGATCCCGTCGCCACGTCGACAAACGGCAGTCGCGGCGTCGGATGGCCTTCGAGGTCGGACGTGATCTTGCGCAGGTCCATCACGGCCTCACGCGGGAACGCGCCGGCCGCCGCCCAGGCGGCATACAGAATCGGCGCCGCGTGCCCCTTCGACAACACGAAGCGGTCCGCCTCGGGATGCTGCGGATCCATCGGATCAAAACGCAGTTCGTCAAAAAAGAGGACCGCGAGAATATCCGCTGCCGACAAGCAGGTCGTCGGATGTCCGGACCCGGCTTCGGTGGTGGATCGCACCGAATCGATGCGGAGTTGTGTCGCGAGGTTGTGGAGAACGGTATTGGATGGGGGTGTCATGCGCGGCGACCAGAAGTTTACTGTACGCGTGACATAATCGCAGTACGAATGCCGGCACTTCGTGTGGTCTCTCTCGCGCTCATTGCTCTCTGGATTGGCGGATTGACCGTGCTCGGCATCATTGCGGCCCCCGCCATTTTTTCCGTGCTCGAATCGCAGGACCCGGTCGCCGGCCGCACGCTGGCGGGCATGGTCTTCGGTGACATTTTTGCAAGATTCCAACAGCTGGCCTGGGGGTTGGGCGCCGGCCTGTTGACGCTGCTGGGGCTCAGGGCCGCGCTCGGCCCCCGCCCCCGTCGGCTGGCCATCCAGATCTGGATGGTGGCCGGCATGCTGGGGGCCAGCGCCTACACGGGTCTGATCGTGTCGCCCCGGATCGAGGCGCTTCGCACCGAAACTGCCACCACCATGGCGGCGTTACCCGACACCGACCCGCGCAAGGTGGAATTCGGACGCCTGCACGGCCTGTCCAACGGCCTGATGGCGCTGACGCTCGCGGCCGGGCTCGTAGTCTTCTGGATCGAACTCCGGGAATAGCCCGGAGACATGACTGGGAGACGCGGAGGCAGGTTGGCACACCATGGAGCGCATGAAGTTCCATGGGGATGAGGGGTTGAGTGCCGCGTAGCGGCACGGTGAGCGGGAGACGAACCCAGAAACGAAAGCACCTCGCGGGTGTTCATGTGGTCTTTTCGTTTCTGGGTTCGTCTCCCGCTCACTGCGCCCCGGCCACGCCGGGGCGCTCAACCCCGTGTCTCCGGGACACCGTCAGGCCCCATGGTCCCTCACGGCCCCACATGGTGAAAATCAAGGAGAGTGCTCCGCGCCTCCGCGTCTCTCTGTTACCGCTTCTTGCGCGTAGTGACGCGCTTCTCGGTGGTCTTGCGCAGCTGGCGCTTCAGCGCGGTGAACGCCTGCTGAATCGCCACCGACGGCTGGGACGCCGAGGAGGCCTTGCGGGTCACCACAAGATCGCCTGGCAGGGCGAGGGCGATGCGGATTTCGATCGCGTTGCCCGTCTGATGCGAGTGGTGCGGCACTTCCACCGAGACATGGCAGCCGAGGATGCGGCCGTGCAGCGACTGCAGGTCCTGGACCCGCTCGGCGATGTCGCGTTCGAGGGACGCCATGCGGCGCATGTGAAGGAACTTGATTTGGAGGGGAACGGTCGCCATGTCCCGGTGATACACTACGGACTGCGACGCTGCTTTCCGCTATCATGTACGGAGCATGTCTCACGCGCTCACCCTGATTCCTGGTGACGGGATCGGGCCGGAAGTTACGACTGCCGTCGTTCGCATTCTGGACGCCGTCGGCGTGGCGATTGACTGGGACCGGCAGGATGCCGGCGTCATCGCCTTCAGGAAGTCAGGACAGACGCTCCCCGGCGAACTCCTCGATTCCATCCGCCGTACACGCGTGGCGCTCAAGGGCCCCTGCGCGACGCCGATCGGCGAGGGCTTCACCAGCGTCAACGTCGGACTACGCAAGGCGCTCGACCTGTTCGCCAACCTGCGCCCCGTCAGCAATCTGCCTGGTGTGCCCAGCCGCTTCACCAACGTCGACCTGGTGATCGTGCGGGAGAACACCGAAGACCTCTATGCCGGACTCGAACACGTCATCGTGCCTGGGGTGGTCGAAAGTCTGAAGATCATCACGGAGGTCGCCTCCACACGCATCGCCGAGTTCGCGTTCCGGCACGCGACACGGGAAGGCCGGCGCAGTGTCACCGCCATCCACAAGGCCAACATCATGAAGCTCAGTGATGGCCTGTTCCTGGATTCGGTGCGCGCGGTGTCCCGGAAGTATCCGCAGATTCCGTACGACGAGAAAATTGTCGATGCCGCCTGCATGCATTTGGTGATGCGCCCAGAACAGTTCGACGTGCTCGTGCTCCCGAATCTCTACGGCGACATCGTGTCGGACCTCTGCGCGGGGCTGGTCGGTGGCCTTGGCGTGGTACCCGGTGCCAATCTCGGCACAGACGTCGCCGTGTTTGAAGCGGTGCATGGCAGCGCACCGGACATCGCCGATCAGAACGTCGCCAACCCCACCGCCCTGCTGTTATCGGCGGTCATGATGTTGCGTCATCTGGGTGAAGTGGACGCCGCCGTGCGCGTCAAAGCCGCGCTCGATCGCGTGTTGTCAGCCGGCGAGGTGCGCACCCGTGACCTGGGCGGGTCGGCCTCGACCACTGAGTTCACCCTGGCGCTCTGCCGCGCCCTCGACTGACACGCATGGCTACCTCCGCCGCACTCGACGATGTGACGGAGGCGGTACTCGCCCACGAGGATGTCGCGCGGTACATGCACGATCCCGAGGCCCGCACGCGCCTGGATGGCTACCTCGGCGAATTGCGCACCACGCAGCGCTACGGGCTGTATCGCGCGTTGCAGCATCCGCTCTACCCCATCTACAGAAAAGTCAGGCACGTCACCGAACATGTGGAGCGGCCGAAGGCTGTGCTCTCGAAGGGGCACGTCGTCTACATCTCGAACCACAAGAGTCACCTCGACTATCTGGTCGAGTTGCTGGTGCTTGAGCTCGCCGGCATCCGGCCGCCGTTGATTGCGGCGGGGATCAACCTGTTTGGCGGCGCGCTTGGCCTGCTCCACCGGCACATCACCGGCGCGATCCCGATTCGCCGCGGCAGCAAGGACCCTGTCTATCTCGCGACGCTCAAGGCGTACGTGGTGGAAGTGCTCAGGCGCCACGACTTGCTGTATTACGCGGAGGGCGGGCGCAGTTACAGCGGGGAACTGAAGGCCCCGAAGACCGGCCTGCTGCAGGCCGCGTTACAGGCGGACCGCGCGCACCTGTTCGTGGTACCGATGGCCATCGCGTACGACCTGGTGCTTGAAGACAGAATGCTCGCGCGCGAGGCGGCGCGGAAACGCAAGCGGCCGTTTGCGCAGGAAGTGGCGGAGATGATCCGGCATGCCGTCGGCTACGAGAGCCGGGCGTTTGTCACATTCGGCCAGCCGATCCCGCTCACCGAGTACGACGCCACGGCGCGGCGGGACCTTGTCGCCCTGGCGCACCGGATTCAGCACGAAGTCGGCCTGCTGCACAAGGTGCTGCCCACGGCGCTGATCGCGTCGGCGTTGCGCGCGTCGATGACGCGGAGTGAACTCGCGGCGCATATCGACGACCTGCTGGCGTTGCTGTCGACTCAACAGGCCAACCTGGCCGTCACGTCCGGCCGTCAGGCCGTGGACGAGGGCCTGCCTTTGCTCGAGAGTCGTGGAGTTCTCGTCACCGAACGTCAACGCGTGCGTGTGCGGGATCGTATTACCCTTCGCTACTACGCCCGCACGCTGCAACACCTCATGCCCCACCGGAGACCCACGCACTGATGTTCGCCGCGCTCCCCAAAGCCGCTTTTTCCATTCTGGCCGGCAGTTCGGCCCTGAAGTCCCTCGCGTCACGCTACGGGATGAAACACTCCGGCAGTTTCGCCAGGCGATTCATCGCCGGTGAAGACGTGCACGAGGCCATCGCCGCTGCGCGGGAGGTCGAACACCAGGGCCTGCTGGTCACGCTCGACCTGCTCGGCGAGAGTGTGTCCTCCGCCGACGAGGCGCTTGAGGCCACCAGGGGATACGTGGGTGTGATCGAGGCCATTCAGGCGTCCGGCGTGGGCCGCAACATCTCCCTCAAGCTGACGCAACTTGGGCTCGACATCGACCAGGCCACCTGCATCGACAATCTCCGTCGGATTCTGGACGTCGCCGCCGCGTGGGACTTCTTCGTGCGGATCGACATGGAGAACTCGCCCTACACCGATCGCACACTCGACACGTTTGAAACGTTGTGGAACATCGGCTATCGCAACGTCGGCGTGGTCATCCAGTCGTACCTGAAGCGATCCATGGCCGACATTTCTCGCGTGAATGCGCTCGGGGCGCGCGTGCGGCTCGTGAAGGGCGCGTACCGGGAACCGGCCGCCGTGGCGTATCAACAGAAGGCGGATGTGGATCGCGCGTTTCTGGATCAGATGCAGGTCCTGCTGACCGACGGCACGTACCCGGCGATCGCCACACACGACCCCGCGATGATCGACGCCACGCGGGCGTTCGCCACCTCACACCGGATCGCCAAGGACCGCTACGAGTTCCAGATGTTGTACGGCATCCGCCGCGATCTGCAGGCGTCGCTCTCCGCCGAGGGGCACCCGTTCCGCGTCTACATTCCGTTCGGCACGGAGTGGTTCCCGTACTTCATGCGCCGCCTGGGTGAACGCCCCGCCAACGTGGGCTTCGTGCTCGGGAGTCTGCTGAAGGAGAAATGACCTGCGGAGAAACAACCTGTAGGGCCCGCTGAACTGCAGCGGGCCATTTGGCGCGCTCAAGTTCAGCGCGCCCTACACGCGGCGCGCCCTACGAGAGCATGATGCGTGTCGCGACGTCCATCAGCACGTCGCGGCACACTTCCACATCGGCGACGTTCACATACTCCTCGATGCTGTGAAGGCCGGCGCCGCCGGGACCAAACAACACCGACGGCATGCCCGCGCCGGCCAGAATCGCCGCGTCGGTCCAGAACGACATCCCTGTCGGCGATGCATCGAGTCCACGCGCACCGAGCGATGATGCCAACGCCCGCACCACGGGCTCGTTGTCGCTGACCCGATAGGGCGGACGCGATGTGGCCAGACGCGCCGACGCCTGGAATTCGGGATCCGCCGCCCGCAGCCGGTCGAGAATCGCGGCGATCTCACCGGAGACGACCGTGTCAGTTTCCCCGGTGATCGTCCGCCGTTCGTACTGCAGCACACAGTGATCCGGATACACGCTGAGCTCGCGTCCGCCTGCGATGATCGACGCATGCAGTGAGGCTGTGCCCTGCATCGGCACGGGCGGCCGGGACTGCAGGTCGCGGTCGAGCGCTTCGAGCGCCTGCAGCACGCGGCCCATCCGGAAGATGGCATCGCGGCCTTCCGCCGGGCGGCTGCCGTGCGCCGCGCGCCCTTGGGCGACCACATCCAGCCAGGCGAACCCCTTGTGTCCGACCGCCATACGCAAGTCCGTCGGTTCCGTCACGATCGCCGCATCCGCCGACCACCGCTTCACCAGCGCATCGGCCCCAATCGACTCGAACTCTTCGTCAGCGACACAGGCCACGATCAGCCGCCCGCGCGACCACGTCGGCGCCAGCGCCACGGCGGCGGCAATCATCGCGGCGACACCGCCCTTCATGTCCTGGGCACCGCGCCCATACAGCCGGCCATCCGACACGCGCGGCACAAACGGGTCGGTCATCCCCGCGACACCGACCGTATCGATGTGTCCGCAGAACATCAGCGTCGGCCCGGCCGTGCGCCCCTCCAACACGCCAATCACGTTCGGTCGCCCGTCTGCGACCGGCTCGATCACCACATCCAACCCGCCCTGGCGAAGCGCATGTGCGGCCACCTCAGCCACAGCGGCCTCTCCCGGCGCCCCAGGCACCAGCGACGGATTCACCGAGTTGGTGGCCACCAAGTCGGACAACAGACGCACGACATCCATCCACACACTCTATTCGATGGGCGGATGGGCGGCTGGGGAGATGAGAAGATGGGCGGGTGAAAGTTGTGGCGATTACGGGCGCGTCGGCGGGGATTGGGCTGGCGTGTGCGAAGGCGATTGCGGCGCGTGGGGATGCGGCCGTGCTGTCGGCGCGGCGGAGTGATCGCCTGGACGCCGAGGTCGCGGCAATCCGTGCGGCGGGTGGTCAGGCGCTGGCGGTGACAGGCGACGTCACGAGTGAAGCAGACATGGCGACGCTGGTCGCACGCACCGTCGAGAGATTTGGCCGCCTCGACGTGATGATCGCCAACGCCGGCATCGGATATCACGATACGTTGGAGGCCACGCCGCCCGACGTGATGCGATGCCTCGTCGACGTGAATCTGATGGGCACGCTGTATGCCGCCCGCGCCGCCGCACTCCAGTTCGCACAGCAGCAATCAGGGCACCTCATCGTTGTGTCCTCCATTGTCGGCCGGCGCGGGATCGCCGGGGCCAGCGTGTATTCAGCCACCAAAGCCGCGCAGGCCGGCCTTGTCGAATCGCTGCGCGCCGAGTGGCATGGGACACCTCTGCGAGCCTCGGCCGTGTACCCGATCTCCACCGCCACGGAGTTCCACGACGCCATTCGTCGCGACTACGGATTCACCGTGCAGGGCCGCGGCCCCAGACAAACCGCCGACTCGGTGGCACAGGCGGTCGTGCGCTGCATCGACGCACCCAAGCCCGAGGTGTATCCGTACCGGCGCGCCCGGGCCCTCGCCGTGCTCAACAGCCTCGCGCCCGGTCTGGCCGACCGGCTGGTCACACGGTTCGGACGCAGGCGTACACCGTGAGCACACCCGATCTCGTGCTCGACGTAGCCCGCGCGGTCAGGGATGCCGGCGGGCGCGCGCTCATCACCGGAGGCTGGGTGCGCGACCGCGCGCTCGGGCTTGCCCCGAAGGATGTCGACCTCGAAGTGTTCGGCATTCCGGCGCCACACCTGCGCACGCTGCTCGAAGGGTTCGGCCGGGTGGATGCCGTTGGAGAAAGCTTCACCGTCTACAAGGTCGGCGGCCTCGACGTTTCCCTGCCCCGCCGTGAATCCAAGACGGGCCGTGGCCACAAGGGCTTCACCGTCGAGGGGGATCCGTCACTGTCGTTGATGGAGGCCGCGCGCCGGCGCGATTTCACGATCAATGCGATGTCGTGGGACCCCCTGTCGGGGGAGACGATCGACCCCTTCCACGGCGCAGCGGATCTGCACTCACGCACCCTGCGCGCGGTGGATGCCGGGACGTTTGCCGACGACAGCCTGCGTGTCCTCCGCGCGCTGCAGTTTGCCGCGCGATTCGAACTCACGCTCGATCCCGCCACGACCGCGCTCTGTCGCTCGCTGCCGCTCGACGATCTGCCGGCCGAACGCATCTGGGGCGAAGTCGAAAAACTGCTGCTGCGCGCCACACGCCCCTCGCTCGGCCTGGCGTTGGCGCTCGACCTTGGCGTGGTCGATTGCCTTTGGCCGGAACTCAAGGCGCTGGTGGGATGCGAGCAGGAATACGAATGGCACCCCGAAGGCGACGTCTGGATCCACACGCTGATGGTCGCCGACGAAGCGCGACGCAGACTCGACGGCCTCGATCATCCCCGGTCCGTCGTCATGATGCTGAGCGCGCTGTGTCACGACATGGGAAAACCGGCCACCACCAGATTTGAAGACGGGCGGATTCGATCAAAGGGGCATGAAGAAGCTGGCGTGGTGCCGGCCACGACGTTCCTCGATCGGCTCAACATCCACACCATTGGCGGGTATGACGTGCGCCACACCGTGCTGGGCATCGTGGCCCATCACCTGAAACCGACGATGTTCTTCAAGGCGCCGACGTCGGTTGGCGACGGCGCATTCCGTCGGCTGGCGCAGAAGGTCAACCTCGAGTTGCTTGCGCGGTTCGCCAAGGCGGATTGCCACGGACGGACCGGCACATTCGCCTGCGATGCGATGGACTGGTTTCTGGAACGCGCCCGCCTGCTGGGCGTCGAACATCAGCCGCCGGCGCCATTGCTGCTCGGCCGGCATGTGCTGGCGCTCGGCGTCCCCCCCGGTCCGCGTGTCGGCGCCCTGCTGGCACAGCTGTACGACCTCCAGCTGGATGGCAAGATCACCACCCCTGAGGCCGCGCTCGAGGCGTTGGCGAAAGCGATTCACGATGGCGATACCGGTAATACGCGGACGGATGCCTGATCCCTGGGAAAAGGAATTCCAGGAACAGGCGCTCTACGCGTCCGGACGTGCGGACGCCGAAGCAAGAGCGGTCGCGGGCGACGCCGACGAACCGTGGCTGAACGTCATCAACACCCACGAGCCCGGAGCCTTTCCTTCCATTCACCGTCTGCTGGCGGATCCCGACCTGCGTCCCCGCATCACGGGCACCGTCATCGACGTCGCCGCGGGCACGTGCATCCTGAGCGCTGAACTCTCGCGCCTGCCCGAGGTGACGCAGGTGTATGCGCTGGATCTCTCGGAGGAGTTTCTCACCGGCACCGGCGCCCGCATGCTCGCGCGGACAAATGCGGTCGAGGAAAAGCTCACCTTCATCGCGTCGGACTTCAATGACATCCCGCTGCCGGCCGCCTCGGTGGATGCCGCGTTCATCTTCGCTGCGATTCACCATTCGTTGTCGCCGATCAAGACGCTGCAGGAAGTCGGCCGGATCCTGAAGCCGGGGGGCACACTCTTCATCCTCGAGAACCCGGCATCCGTCATCTCGATCCAGCAGCGACGCCGCGAGTCGCTCGCGCTGAGCACGGAGACCACGGAAATCGTCTACACGCTCGACGAATTCAAGTACATGATTGCCAACGCGAACATCGGCCCCTGTGACGTGCGCGTGTGGGACGTGCTGTCGCGGCCCGGGCCACGACGCTGGGTCCGCACCATCGCGCGTCGCCTGGGCGTTGAACACATTCTGTTGCCGCCCCCCACCTACCTCTTTGTCATCACCCGCGCCTGACATGCCGACCCGCGCGCGTGTCGCCCTCCTCTCCACGTACTACGCGCCTGTCATCGGCGGCGCCGAGGCCGGAGCCTCACGCCTCGCCACGTATCTGCATCGGCGCGGACACGAGGTGCGCGTCATCACCAAACGCACGAACGCCGATCACCCGGAACGGGACACGATCGATGGGGTGACGGTGTGGCGGCGGCCGCCGGTCGGACCACGCACGGCCATCGGCAAGTGGCTCTGGTTGCCGTGGGCGGTGAGCGCGCTGTCGGCCACACGCTCGGAGTACGACGTCATCGCCGTGGTCGATCAACGCGCGTCAGGGCTGGCCGCGCTGGTCACCCGATGGCGCTTCGGGACTCCCGTCGTGTTCCAGCCGCAGGTGCAGGGCACACTCGACGGCCGGCACCCGCAAACACAGGGCCTCATGTCTGCGGTGCATCGATGGGTGTCGTGGCTGTTGCGCCGGCTGTACGGGCGCGCCGATGCGATCGCGTGTATCGCGCAGTCGATCGTCCGCGAGGGTCGGAACCTCGGCGTACCCGACTCGCGCCTGCACTACGTGCCGAACCCGGTGGACACGCAGGTGTTCCGTCCGCTCGACGACACCGCGCGGGCTGAGGCGCGGGCCTCGTTTGGCCTGCGTCCGGATGAGATCGTGTTCACGTACGTGGGGCGTCTGAGCCGCGAGAAAGGCATTCGCAATCTGCTGCTCGCCTGGCGCAAGGCCGCGCTGACCGGATGCCGGTTGATGGTGGTCGGCCCCGACATGAAGGACCACCCCTGGGACGAGGGCCCGTGGGCGCGCGGGTACGTCGAGTCGGAGGGTATGGGCGAGAGCGTGACATTCCTGGGGCCGCTTCCCCACACCACGATCGCCAGACTCCAGGCCGCAGCGGATGTGGCGGTGTTGCCGTCACACTTTGAGGCGCATCCGGTCGCCGCCGTTGAAGCCATGGCCGCCGGCCGGCCGATCATCGCCTCGAACGTGGGCGGTGTGCCGGACTTTGTCGTCCATGAACAGAACGGACTGCTTGTGCCCTCGCAGGATGAAGCCGCGCTGGTGGCGGCGTTGAGGCGGATGGCGACTGATTCGCACGCGCGGACCCACTGGAGCCTCGCGGCGCGTCAGACCGGGGAACAATTCGGAGAGCAGATCGTGCTCGAACGGTTTGCCGAGTTGATCGACGGTCTCGCCTTGCAACGTAGGGCCCGCTGAACTTGTGACGACGCGTAGGGCGCGCTGAACTTGAGCGCGCCGGACACGGCCCGCTGCAGTTCAGCGGGCCCTACGTACTGCCCTACGTACCGCCCTGCGCGTCGGCCAACCCCACGATCGTCTCCGGTGCGACGTTGCCTCCACTCACGGTCGCGACGACCTTGCCCTTCGGCGCGGCCAGCGGACCATCGGGCGCAGGCCACAACACAGCCGCGGTGGTCGCCGCTCCACTCGGTTCGACGACCTGCTTCGCCTCGAAGAACAACCACAACGCCGCGCGGGCAATGCGCTCGTCCTCGATGGTGATGACATGATCCACAAACGCCTTCGCGTGGGCAAACGTGATCTCCCCGGGTCGCACGGGCATCAACCCGTCCGCAATACTCGACACCGTGTCGAGGGTGACGGGATGCCCGGCGGCCAGCGATCGCGACATCTTTGGCGCCCCTGCCGGCTCCACGCCAATCACCACCACGTCGGGCCGCGACTGCTTGATCGCCGCCGCCACACCGGCGAGGAGGCCGCCACCACCAACAGGCACCACCACCGTGCCGACATCGGGCACCTGTTCGAGGATCTCGAGTCCGGTCGTGCCCTGCCCGATGATCACGGCTTCGTGATCAAACGGCGGCACCATGGTGAGTCCGCGCGTAGCGACTTCGTGCTGCGCGCGCTTGAGCCGTTCAACCGACGTGGTGCCTTCGAGAATCACCTCACCGCCCCACCGCTTCACGCCTCGAATCTTGATCGCAGGCGCCGTCGTCGGCATCACGATCACGGCGGGAACACCCCGGCGATGGGCCGCGAGTGCGACGGCCTGTCCGTGATTGCCGGAGGAGTAGGTCACAACACCACGCGCGAGCACTTCCGGCGACAACGTGGCCAGCATGTGCGAGGCCCCGCGGATCTTGAAGGCGCCACCCGGTTGGTGGTGTTCACACTTGAGGAGCAACGACCGCTCCGCCAGGTCGGACACGTCGAGAATCGGCGTGCGACGGACATCCCCCACGATCCGGGCTGCCGCCGCGCGAATGTCATTCAGAGTCACCAAAGCCATCGAGCCGGAGTATAACGGCACATGCGCCTGAGCCTGCTCGATCACCCCCGGGGCCGACTCGTCGTCTTCACCGTGTTGTACGCCAGTGAAGGTGCGCCGATCGGATTCATCTGGTGGGCGTTGCCGACGCTGCTGCGGTCATCGGATGTCCCCGTGGCGCAGATCACGTCGCTGACCGCGTTGCTCCTGCTGCCGTGGGTGCTCAAGTTCCTGTGGGCGCCGGTGCTCGACGTCCTGCGCGGCCCCCGCTGGGGCTACCGGGCATGGATCGTCCTCGCGCAGACGTCCATGGCGGCGACCCTGGCGCCGCTGATCTGGCTTGATCCGGTGCAGCACTTCGACACATGGCGGATCCTCCTGTTGTTGCATGGCATCTCGGCGGCGACGCAGGACGTCGCCATCGATGCGCTTGTGATCGGCGCGACACCTCCACACGAACGCGGACGGTTGAACGGCGCCATGCAGGCCGGCATGCTCCTCGGCCGCAGCGTGTTTGGTGGCGCGGTGCTCCTGGTGGCCACCACATGGGGCACCGCCGGCATTCTGTCGGCGCTCATTGCGTGGATCTCTCTGCCGCTGTTGCTGGTCGCGGCCCTGAAGGAACCCGCAGCGCCGGTGACGCCGGCGATCGCGGGCACTCCGCTGCGCGAGGCTCTGGTTGCGGCATTACGGATGCGCTCGACCTGGATTGGTCTGGCCTTCGCGCTGACGGGGGCCGCGGCGTTTGAAGGCGCCGGGCAGCTCGCGGGTCCGTTCCTGGTGGATCGCGGTGTGGCCAGCGGCACCATCGGCGTCTTCTTCAGTCTCTACGTCGTCTCGGCCACGCTCATCGGTGGACTTGTCGGAGGCTGGCTCTCCGATCGGTGGGGCCGTGTGCCGGCTCTCACCGTCTTCCTCCTCGCCGTCGTCGCCACCGTGGCCACACTCGGCATCGTGGATCTCTGGGGCAGCGCGTCGGTGCATGTCCTGATCGCGATCCTCGTCGCGATGTACTTCTGCGTCGGCCTGTTCACGGTCACGAGTTACGCGTTTTTTATGGACCTGACGCACCCGCGTCTCGCGGCCACACAGTTCACGACGTTCATGGCGGCGACCAACGCGTGTGAATCGTGGTCGGCGTGGGCGAGCGGTTCGCTCGTCGCGGCCGGCGGCTACGGCGTCGCGTTCCTGGTCATGGGCGCAGTGTCACTAACGGGACTGCTCTTCCTGCGTGCGGTCCAGAGGAATTACGCATAGAGCGTTTTCGGAGCACAAGGGCTCCGTACTGTTAACTGGCGATTGACGCGAGTGGGAGGGGGCCTACACTCGTGTTGGACCCCGTTGCGATGCGGCGTAGATAGCCGGCCTGGCCGAGGTGGAACGCGAGATGGGCGCTCAGATGCACGAGGAACTGTGCGGTGTTGACCGTGTAGCCGCCGAGCTGTTCCGGGTACGCAGCGTCAAGCTGGGCGATCGGCAGGCGCGTGAGGGCATCCGCGACGCCCTCGGCCGTCTTGCGCAGTTCGGCGACGAGGGTCGCGCGCGACGCCGTGCGCTCAGAAAACTCACGGTCACGTTCACGCACGTAGGACGACCCGCCGAGCACCCGCCCAACGAAGTGCTGGAGGTTTCCGCAGACATGCTGCGCGAGGGTGCCCGCTGAATTTGTCACGCCGGGCACCACCGCCCAGACCGAGGCGTCATCAGGAAAGGCTTCAATCTCCCGCACAAGCCCCTCGAGCTCACGCACCAGTTGGATACGCACAAGCGAAGACACGTCAGGCATGACCTCATTCTAGTGGTCCAGGGTCCGGGGTCCAGGGGTCCTTGGTATCCTCGATCGCTATGCAGGACGACGAGATCGACCGCTTGTACCAAGTGCCGCCTGGGGGAATTTACGGCGGCGCGGAACGCGTTGGCGAAGGCGCGTGGGGCGGCAGGCGCTGAGGTCAAGTCACTCGAAAAGCCGTTGCTCCCGGCGTGGGCGGTGAACCAACTCTACTGGCGGGAGCGGGAGACCTACGACCGCCTCGTCACTGCGGCCATCGCCATGCGCGAGGCGCATGTGCACGCAATTTCTGGACGGAAGGCGGATGTCGCGGCGGCCGAGGCCACCCGCCATGAGGCACGGCGCGCGGCGATGGTCACGGCCAAACATCTGATCGAGTCCTCCGGCGAGAAGGCGACACCCGCCACACTCGAGGCGGTGTCAGAAACACTCCAGGCGCTGCCCTCCAACGACGTCATGCCTGGTCGGCTCACGCGGCCGCTCAAGCCGCTTGGATTTGCTGCGCTTATGGCTCCGGGGGTCAGTCCGCGGTCCGCAGTCCGGCGGGCGCAGGCTGCGGCTCGGAAGGACGCCCAGAAGATTCTGCGCGCGGCGGAGGCGGCGGAAGTGAAGGCCGAAGCGGCACTGGCGGATGCGAAGAAGGCGGCGCTACAGGCCGAGCGCGAACTGGCGCGCGTGCGCGACAAACTCGTGTTCCTCGAGAAGCAGCGCGACGATGCGGAGGCGAACGTGCGTAGACACACACGCGCGCTCCAGGACGCCGCCAATGCCCGTGTGCAGGCGGCTCAGGACCTGGCAAAGCTCTAAACATCCGCCCAGTTGCCCACCCACCCAGCTGCCCCCCGACCACCCGCCCATCTCAGTTACTCTGATCCGGATGAAGTCGACATTGCTGACCGTGGCCCTGCTCCTGCTGCCCGCCGCTGCCTCGGCGCAGGGGCCCGTGGCGCCTGTGGCGGTGGAGCCGATGCCGTGGGTCGCGGCTGATCTGCGACTCGCATTTCCCGCAATTGGCGACGACCCGGCGACGATGGCGGGGTTGGGAATCACATCGGCCTCGGACATGCCGACGCGAGCCCTCACCGGCGTCGCGGGCATCCACGCATATCCGCTGCGCCGGTCGCGCTGGAAGCTGGGGGTCGGCGCCGAACTTTTGATGGGCCGCGGCCATTTCCAGAAGAAGCACGCCGAGGGCAAACCAGTCGGCGATCCCATCAACCGAACGTTGCAGGCCGTCTCCTGGCAGCTCTCCATCAACTTCGGCCGGGGGCAGGGCTGGAGTTACCTGACCGCGGGCTCTGGCCCCCTCACGTTTGACTCGTTCCGTGGGGAAGGTCCTGGTGACGGGCCGAGCGTGGCGACCCTGAACGCCGGGGGTGGTGCCCGGTGGTTCAAATGGCGCCGCGTGGCGGTCAATGCCGACATCCGGGTCTACCTGACCAAGGACGGCCCCGGCACCACCCTGACGGCCCCGCGGGGGTCCCGGAGAATCCTCGTCCTCTCAGCCGGCGTCTCCTTGAAGTAAACTAGTAAGCTTGAAAGGACTGCGAATTTGAGCAAGGACGATCTGATTGATGTCCAAGGCACCGTGGTGGCCGTCCATAGTGGAGGTCTTTACCGCGTGCAGGTGGATTCGGGCCATGAAGTGCTGGCCCAGTTGAGCGGCCGGATGCGCCGCTTTCGAATCAAGGTGGTTCCGGGCGACCGGGTCACCGTGGGCGTGTCGCCATACGACCCGGTCCGCGGCATCATCACCTTCCGAGCTCGATAAACCCTCGCACCACCAGCTTTGACTACACCTACTGACACTCCCAAACCCAGGCGCCGTCGGCGCAGCGGAGGGGGAGGCGGTCCCCGTCCGTCCGGCTCGTCCTCGAGCCCCCGCGGCCCCAAACGTGGAGGCCGGGCGACACCGCAGGCGGCGTCGACCACCCGCGAATCGTCGCCCTTTGATCCGGCACCGGTCCCGTTCGTGGATCTCATCACCGAACCCCACGTGCTCGACGCACTCTCGCAGCGCGGCTTCACCCAGACCACGCCGATTCAGAGCGCCGTGTTGCCCTACGCGCTCAAGGGCCACGACGTCATCGGCTGCGCCCAGACGGGCACCGGCAAGACGGCGGCCTACCTGTTGCCGATCCTCGCGAAGCTCATGGCCGCAGGCCACACCAACTCACACCAGCACACCCGCGCGCTGATTCTCGCGCCGACGCGCGAGCTCGCGACGCAGATTGACGACGAAATTCAGGGCTTTGCGTACCACGCCCCCGTCGCCAGCGTGCCGGTCTACGGCGGCGTGCCGATGGGTCCGCAGGAGCGCGCGCTCAAAGCCGGCGTCGACATCGTTGTCGCCACCCCCGGCCGGTTGCTCGATCACATGCGGAGCGGCATCGGTAACTTCTCGCGCATCGAAGTGCTCGTGCTCGACGAAGCGGACCGCATGATGGACATGGGCTTCTGGCCCGACGTCCGCAAGATCGCCGAGATGATGCCGCCCACCGAACAACGGCAGACGATGCTGTTTTCGGCGACGATGCCGGAAGAGGTGATGCGGTTTGCGGATGAACTCGCGCCGAAGTCGGTGTTCATCCAGGTGGGATCGGTGCGTGGTCCGGCGCAGACCATCACGCACGAGGCGCAGATCGTACACGCGAAGGACAAGGCCGACGTGCTGGCGAAGGTGTTGCGCCGCGAACGTGGCACGGCGATCGTCTTCGTCAACACCAAGATCGGCTGCGACCGCCTTGCGCGCACGTTGCAGCGTTCGGGCCTGCGCGCCGCACCGGTGCACGCCGACCGCCCGCAGCACGAACGCACCGACACGATCGAAGCGTTCCGTGCCGGACGCCTGCAGGTGCTCGTCGCCACCGATGTCGCCGCACGCGGCCTCGACATCGACGATGTTGCACTCGTGGTGAATTACGAAGTGCCGCGTTCTCTCGACACCTACGTGCATCGGGTGGGCCGCACCGGTCGACGCGACCTCAAGGGGCATGCGCTCACGCTGTCGGACGACTTCGAACGTTCGTATCTCGAGTCGATCGACAAGGCCTTCGGGCTGAAGCTGTTCGAATAGTGCGTGACAAGCAGGCTGCGCTGCAACATGCGGGGCGCGGGATCTGAGCGGACCGTCTTGGCACGCTACAACCCTGCCCTACGTACTCAGTCCGAGAACTCCTTCGCCAGCTCCGTGAACTCGCCGTCAGGATCGAGTTCGCGATACTGCTGCCAGTGGGGCTTCGCTTCTGCGGAGCGCCCGAGTTTTTCGAGCGTGACGGCGAGGTAGAAGTGCGCTTCGGGATACGCGGGGTTGATCGCCAGCGCCTCGCGGTAGTTCACGACCGCGTCGGGATACCGCGCAAGGTCGTGGTGAATGTTGCCAAGGTTGAAGTACGCCTCGAAACACTCGGGGTCGTAGCGAATCGCCTTTTCGTAAATCGCGTCCGCTTCGACCAACTCGTCGCGTTCGTAGTGGATGTTCGCGAGGTTGACCAGTGCGGGCACCAGTTGCGGGTCAAACAACAACGCGCGTCGATACGCGGTCGATGCCGCATCCAGATTCCGCTCGTCCCCGTCGTCGAGTTCCGCGCCCTCGAGGAAATATTTCGACGCGAGCGTGTAATTCGCGGTGCGGATCTGGGCGGCGCGATCCGCGTCGCTGCGGGCCTCGTGTTTGACCGCCGGCAGCGAGACCACACGGGCCCGGGGGGAATCCATCCGCGGCGGCTGGAAGTCGAAGGCCAGTTGTCCGGTGCGCTCGGCGAGCAGGCCGCGCAGGATCCCGTTCAGGGAGACGCCGCGCCCCAGATCGGCGGCGGCAGCCTTGATCACGTGCAGGTCGTTGAAGGAATACCGTCCGGCCACGGGGCGGATAAGCCCCCACTTGCCGAGGTAGCGCAGGTGGTCCTCGCGCAGGCCTGGGTACATGCCGAGCAGGTCACGCGTCGAATAGAACCGTGACCGCAGCGTCTCCACGTCCGGCAGCCCGGCCGCGCGGCACAACGTGTCTTCGGTCATTACGTCCCGCACATGTGCGGGCCAGGTCTGGACCACCGCGTCGCCGGTGAGGATGACGACGGTGGTGTGGTCGGAGAGGGAGAAGGCGCAGGTGCCGCCAAGACGCTCGACCAGCGCGCGAATGTCGCGGCGTGAGAGCACCCCGCCCCTGCCAAGCACGGCCACGTGCTGGCCGGCCAGCGGGCGTTCGACCGGGAGGGTCGCTGATGCAGGAACGGCCACGAGGCCGATGGTAACAGAGGAAGGCAGTATCATTTGCCGATGCTTCTGGCGGGCGACATTGGCGGCACCAAGACCCTCCTCGGTTTGTTTGAACCGACAGGTGACCGCCCGCGGTCCCTCGTCATACGTGAATACGCGACGCTCGACTTCGATTCGCTCGACGAGTTGATTCAGGTCTTCCTCGACGATACGCGCGCGGAGCCCCACCTGCGGGGCTTCTGTCTTGGCGTCGCGGGGCCCGTCACCGGACTCGTCGCGCGGCTCACCAACGTGCCGTGGTTGGCGGATGCGTCGGGATTTGCCGAGCGATGGCCCGAGTGTGCGGTGCGCTTGCTCAACGACCTCGAGGCGATGGCGCATGCCGTGCCCGTGCTCGAGCCCGAGGAACTGGCCGTGTTGCAGGCCGGCGTGCCGGTGCCGTCCGGCAATGCCGCGCTGATTGCAGCAGGCACGGGCCTCGGAGAGGCGCTTCTGCACAACGTGCGCGGCACGTTTGTGCCGTCGGCATCCGAAGGCGGCCACGCGGATTTTGCGGCCCGCACGCCGCGCGAACTCGCGTTTGTGGATTCCCTGACCGGCATCTTCGGGCGGGTCGACCTCGATCGCGTGATTTCGGGGCCCGGGCTGGCCCACCTGTTCCGCTTCACCCATGGGTTTGGCGCGACCGGCGGCACGTGCCGCGCGATTGGGCCAGGTATCGACAACGGCGAACTTCCGGCCGCCATCAGCGCGACTGCCCTGGCAGGCCGCTGTGAGCAGTGTGTGGAGGCGGTGGACATGTTGGTCGAGGCCTACGGCGCCGCCGCCGGCAACCTCGCGCTGCGGTCCATGGCCACCGCCGGGCTGTATATCGGGGGTGGTATCGCCCCAAAACTCCTCCCGATGCTCGAAAAAGGTCCGTTTCTGGACGCTTTCCGGGCCAAAGACCCCCTGGTGGACCTCCTGCGGACCATCCCGGTCTCGGTCATCCTCAATCCTGCCGCGGGGTTGCTGGGGGCAGCCGTCGTCGCCGCTGAAGAATGAGGCAATGAGGCAATGAATGGGAAATTGCCTCATTGGCCCATTGCCTCATTGCCCCATTTACAGTGTGTCCCCATCCAGATAGCATCCCGTATACCTTGTTTACGTTCCTTGGAGGACAAATGCGTTCTAAGTTCGTACTTCTCGCGGTGATGGCGGTGCTGTTGGCACCGATGGCCGCACTGGCCCAGCAGACCGGCGCGGTGGCCGGTCGTGTGGTCGACAGCAGCGGCCTCGCCCTTCCGGGCGTGACCGTTGAAGCCACGTCCATATCGCTGCCGACGCCCCGAGTGGCGGTGACCGGCGCGAACGGTGACTACCGGCTGGTGGCGTTGCAGCCCGGCACCTACACGATCACGTTCACGCTCTCCGGCATGCAGACGGTGACCCGCGCTGCGCAGGTCCAGTTGCAGCAGGACACGGCCGTCAACGTGACGTTGTCAGTGGGCGGCGTCACTGAGACGGTCAACGTCACGGCGACGACGACCTACGTCGACACGACCAACGCCACGATCAAGAGCGGCGTGTCGGCGACGCAGATTGCGGCGCTACCGGTCGGCCAGGAATACCGCGACCTCATTCGCCTGATTCCGGGTGTGCAGTTCACGGCGGATCAGGTCCGTGGCCCGAGCGCGGGTGGCAGCGGCCAGGACAACGTCTATCAGTTCGACGGCGTCAACGTGACATTGCCGCTGTTCGGCACGCTCTCGGCGGAACCCTCCGCGCACGACATCGCGCAGGTGACGACGGTGAAGGGCGGCGCGCGGGCGATCGACTTCGACCGGTCCGGCGGTTTCACGATCGACTCGATCAGCAAGTCGGGCACCAGCCGCTTCTCGGGCGAGCTGAGCTACAAGTTCCAGACGACCGGCATGGCGGCGGACCTGAAGAACCTGACGCTGTCGCAGTACGAGCAGGACCAGAAGTGGCTGACCGGCAACATCGGCGGCCCGCTCCTCCCCGGCAAGGCGTTTTTCTATGGTTCGTACTATCGTCCCGAGTTCTCGCGTGCAAACCGCGCGAACGTCTACGGCCCGCTGCCGGAGTTTGAGCGAGTCCGCGACGAGTATTTCGGCAAGATCACGCTGAACCCGACGCGCGACCTGCTCCTGAACATCAGCTACCGCGACTCGAAGCGGCAGGACACCAGCAACCTGTTTGGTGCGACGTCGACATCGACCACCGGCACGGGTGAAGAAGCAGAACAGCGCATCACGACGGCGGAAGGGTCCTGGATCCTCGGCCGCGGCCTGGCGACGTTCAAGTACACGCGTTTCGCGAACGAAACGCTGAGCCGTCCGGACAACATCGCGGCCGTGTCGCCGAGCGATGCGATCGGCACGATGCTCAACATCGCGGCCATCGAGACCATGGGCCAGGTCGCGCTGCCGACGCCGATTTCCACGAACCCGGCGTTCAACACGTTCCTCCAGCCGTTCATCAACCAGTACGGCTACGTGAACGCGAGCGGCGTGCGCGTGGGTGGCGCGACGTTCGGGTATGCATCGCAGTTCAACGACCAGGACTTCTTCCGCGACAACATCCAGTTCGCCTACAACGTCACCCTCGGTTCGAACGTGACGCACGAACTGCACGTCGGCTACCAGCGGTACAAGGACTCGGAAGAGCTGCTCCGCAGCTCGAACGGCTGGGGCAACATCACGCTCCAGGGTGGTCGCGTGTCGCAGGGCGGCGTCCCCGTGTTCTACACGGCGCGGTACCAGCGCCAGACGGCGGGCCTGCCGGCGATCGTGTCGGACTACGAGTCACAGAGCATCGAGTTCAACGACATGATCCGGTGGGGCAACTGGACGTTCAACCTCGGCGTCATTGCCAGCAACGACACGTTGTTTGGTCAGGGCCTGCGCGAGGATTCGTCCACGTTGTCCGGCTACGTGAGCGCCCCAGGCAACCGTTACAACATGTATGAACTGCCGTTCAGCAAGATGATTCAGCCGCGCCTGAGCGTGGTGCGCAGCTTCAACGGCACCGACACGATCTACGCGAGCTTCGCGCGGTACAACCCGGCGGCGAGCTCGCTTCCGCGCGCCGCGTCGTGGGATCGCAACCTGGTCGGCCAGTTCATCGACGCCCACTTCGACGCGACGGGCCGTCTGTTCGCGGCGGTGCCGGTCGGGTCCTCGTCGGGCAAACTGTTCGTCGAAGACATGACACCCCGCCGGACCGATGAGTACCTGATCGGCACCAGCATGGCGGTGAACAACAACTGGTCGGCGCGTATCTACGGCCGCTACCGCCACAGCACGCACTTCTGGGAAGACACGAACAACAACGCGCGGGTGAACTTCAACCCCCCGGCCGGTGTGCCGCGTGAACTCTACATCCCGGACCTGACCGCCAGACTCGCGCAGATCGGCAGCGGCTCGACCTACGTGATCGCGGAACTCGACGGTGCGTACACGAAGTACTACGAGGCGACCGTGGAGTCCGACTACCGCACGGGCAACTTCTTCCTGCGCGGGTCCTACACCTGGAGTCACTACTTCGGCAACATGGATCAGGACAACACCACGGTTGGCAACGACGCGGCGATCTTCATCGGCTCGTCGAACCTGGCTGACGGCGCGGGCCGCCAGATCTGGGACAACAAGGACGGCGACCTGCGCGGCGACCGTCGCCATATGCTCAAGGCCTACGGCTATTACTCGCTGCCGTGGAAGGCGACGTTTGGCGGCTACTTCATTGCACAGTCGGGCCATCCCTGGGAAGCCTGGAACTATCGCGCCTATGCGTCGTTGGTCGGCACCAATACGAGCGACCTGATTCGCTACGCCGAACCCGCGGGGTCGCGCGTGACCAAGGCTCACTATCAGGTGGACTTGAACTACACGCAGAACTTCCGCCTGCCGGGCCGCGCAAACTTCCAGATCACGGCGGATCTGTTCAACGTGACCAACAGCCAGACAGGCTACAACCCACAGCCGAGCGTCAACACCTCGACCTTCGGCGTGGCGCGCAGCCTGTTCCCGCCGCGGCGTCTCACGATCGCGGCGAAGTTCCAGTTCTGATGGCGTGCTGAGTGCACGGTGCTGGGTGCTCGGTGCGAGTGCTCAGTGCCGGGTGCTCAGTGCACAGTGCACGCGGGGGGCTACGGCCCCCCGCGTTTTTTTTGGCCGAGCACCAAGCACACGGCACCGTGCACGGAGCACCAGCACCAAGCACACAGCACCGAGCACACAGCACTACTGCCTGAACAGCCGCTCGTTCACGATGAGCGCCCGCGTCGTTGCATCAGCCCCACGGCGTGCGGCGGCGATGCGCGCGGCACGGTCGGGCTCGTTCAATAACACACTCACCTGCGCGCGCTTGAAGAGCACCATCGGATAGTCGGGGTGCGATGACGGAATCCGATCCAGCGCCACCCGCGCATCGTCGAACCGCCGCACCGACTGGTAGAGCACACCCAATTCGAGATCGTGCACGAAGGATGCGCCCTGCATTTGGCGCGCGCGCTCAAAACCCCAAATCGCCTGGTCGGTCTGCTGCTGCGACATCGCGAGCTGCCCGTACCTGACGGCCTCAGCAGGCGCCGGCGGCCGCAGGTCGAAGACCCGGCGCAGCAGCAACAGGCTGTCGGCCGCGCGGCCTTCACGTTCCCGCAGCCTCGCGAGGGTCTCGAGCGCGGGCAGCCGCTCCGGCTGAGTCGCGAGCACGCCCTCAAGCAGCGGCACCGCCTGCGCCCAGCGCGGCCCTTTTGCGTAGTGCAGGGCGAGATACAACTTCACATCCGGAGAATCGGGCGCGAGTGATGAGGCTCGTCGAAACGCGTCGAACGCCTGTGCGTCCTGCCCCAATGCCGAATGCGCCGTCGCCAGTCTCATCGTCGCATCCAGATGATTCGGGTCGGCCGCGAGGATCTGGCGCAGCACGGGGATGACGTGTGCGTAACGTTCCTGCACGAAGAGCCCTGACGCCTGCTCGAGCAGCGGGAGGACGTGCACCATGTCCGCCGGCCGCGGCGCATCGCGACGCACCGCCGGCGCAGACGTCGCACTGACGTAGCCGAGGCTTGCGAGTTTTTCGCGCGCTTCGGCATCCATCGGTGCCTGTCCCTCGGCGGCCGCCAGCGACGGCACCGGATAGTCATCCAGCGCCTTGCGCATCGACAATGCGAGCGTGGCGCCCGTGCGCAGATCTGTTTTCTCCTGGGGATCCGCAGCCAGGTCGTACACCTCGACCGGCCCAGCCACAATCGCCTTCTGCGTGCCCTCCACCGCCATGATCTGCGGCTGCCAGCCATACTGCAGGTACGGCTTCATCGCCTCACCCAAAATGACCTCTGAGGTCACTTTTCCGGAGCGGAGGCTCTCGGGCGATGGACGACCCGCCCAGTCGAGCACGGTATGGAACAGGCGGCGGATGCTGACAGGCGTCGTGACGTCGCCCGCAGTCACACCCGGGCCGGAGATCGCCAGCGGCACGTGCATCGTGGACTGGTAGACGAGATGTCCATGCTGGGCCTCGCCGTGATCGCCCAGGCCCTCGCCGTGGTCGGCGGTGATGACGATGGCGACCTCGCGACCGGCAGCGGCAGCCTTGGCGCGGAAGGCCTCAATGAGCCGGCCCATTTGCGCGTCCGCGTAGGCGACTTCGCCGAGGTAGGGCTGCCCCGGGAAGGCTGCGCTGTGCGGAGCCGGGGGCGCGTACGGTGCGTGCGCGTCGAAGTAGTGGGCCCAGAAGAACACCGGCCTGTCGGTCGGCAGTGCCTGTAGCTGGGCCAGGGCCCGTTCGGTCGTCGCCCCGGCGTGACGCTCAGTCGCCCCCGCCCCGAGGTCATCGTCGTACGTCTCGAACCCGCGAGCGAGACCAAAACGTTTCGCGAGGACGTAGGCGGAGACCACGGCGGCCGTCCGATAACCGGACTTCTGCAGTTCTTCCGCGAGCACGGCATGCGTCGCGGCGAGGAACCTGCCGTTTTCGTGGACGCCATGGCCCCCCGGGTACAGGCCCGTCATCATCGAGGCGTGAGACGGCAGCGTCTCAGGCACCGTGGCGTGTGCCGCCGTGAATCGCCGCCCCGCCGCAGCGACCGTCGCGAAGGCGGGTGTCACATCCGGGCGCATGGCGTCAGCGCGGGTGGTGTCGAGCGTGACGAGGAGTATCCAGGGCGTCCGTGAGGGCGGCGTCTCCTCGCGCCCACAGGCGGCCGCAGTGAGCAGGAGCACAATCATCACCACGGCAACGGGTCTTGGCATGCTTGGGCGATTATAATCAGCCACCATGCGACGAATTCTTTCCGCCCTTCTGATCGTCCTCACGATTCCCGTCATCAGCGGCCGTGCCCAGCAGGCCCCGGCGCTCGACAAGCTGCTGACGACCGCGGAAGCCTCCAGGTTCGCCTCCACCTCGACCTACGACGAGGTGGTCAAGTTCATGCAGGCGGTGGATGCGGCGTCCCCGCTGATTCACATGACCAGCTATGGCACGACGTCGGAAGGCCGGATGATGCCGCTCGCCGTGGTCGGGAAGGGCCTGAAGGACGGCTCAGCCGCCTCTGTGCTGGCCACCGGCCGGCTCCGGGTCCACATTCAGGGCAACATTCACGCCGGTGAGGTCGAGGGCAAGGAGTCCGCACAGATTCTGTTGCGCGAATTCGCCCAGGGCCGCCACGCCGAGTGGCTGGACACGATGGTGTTCCTGATCACGCCGATCTTCAACGCCGACGGCAACGAGCGCTTCGGCCTGCGCAACCGTGGACGTCAGCATGGCCCGATCAACGGCATGGGCACCCGCGCCAACGCGCAGAACATCAACATCAACCGCGACTTCATGAAGCTTGAGACCCCGGAAGGCCGCGCGTTTGTGAAGTTGTGGAACGACTACAACCCGCACGTCGGGATGGACCTGCACACGTCAGACGGTTCGACGCACGCGTATCACCTCACCTACTCGCCGCCGCTCAACCCGAACACGAGCGACGCCATCATGACCATGATGAAAAACGAGTGGTTCCCGTTTGTGACCGAGCAGATTCGCAAGAAGCACGGATGGGAGACGTTCTACTACGGCAACGCCAGCAACCCCGGCGGTGGCCGCGGCGGCGGCCGTGGTGCCGGCGCACCACCCACACCACCCACGCCACCTACACCACCTACACCTGCTGGCCCTCGCGCGTGGGGCACGTTTGAACATGTGCCGCGCTTCCACAACAACTACGTGGGCATGCGCAACCGCTTCGCACTGCTGAGTGAAGCCTATGCCTATGCGACGTTTGAGGATCGCATCAAGGCGACAAACTACTTCATCGAAGAAGCGATGAACTTTGCGCACCGGAATGCGGACCGCATCAAGAAGGCTGTGGACGCGGCCGACCGTGAGGCCCTGGCCGGCAAGACCCTGGCGACGCGCGCGCGTCTCGCCACCGGCGGCATGATCGAGATCCTCATGGGCGAGGTCGAAGACGACAAGAACCCCGTGGATGGCGCCGTCATGAGCAAGCGCAAGGACGTCATCATCAAGGAGCAGATGATCGACCGTCTGTGGTTTGAACCGACGGCGACCGAGACCGCGCCGACGGCGTACTACATTCCCGCGAACGCCACGAAGGCCCTGGAACTGCTGCGGCAGCATGGCGTGACGATGGAGGAAGTGAAGGCGCCGGTGACGGGGCTGCACGCCTACGCCATCAAGGAGAACACGCAGGCGGCCCCGCGCGCCGGCATCGACATCAATGGACACGCCCTGCGTACGGTGACCGGCACGTGGACGGCGACCCAGACCGCAGCTCCCGCAGGGTCATGGATGGTGCCGATGAATCAGCCGCTGGCGCGCCTCGCGTTCTACCTGCTCGAGCCGAACAGCGACGACGGCGTGACCACGTGGAACTTCCTCGATGATCTGCTGGGCGAGGGCGTGACGACGTATCCGATTCTGCGGAAGCAGTAAGCGCCTATCGCTTGCTGTTCGCGGGCTCGAGCTTCGCCAGCCGCTTCTCGACGTCCGCAACCGCAGCCTTGAGCTGCTTCTGGCGTACCGGGTGCTCGGTGGCGTCTAGCTGGCGGCGCAGCTCCGAGAGCCCGAGCTTCAGCGACGTGATCTCCGCGTGTTTGATCGGGTCGATCTGGGGTTTCGGGGCACGACGTTCGCGGCGAGCGGCCTCGCGCTCGTCGGCCAGTTCCTGAATTCTCGCGTCTGCGTCAATGAGGCCTTCGCCGGCATCACCCATAGTCTGTGAACATTCCCGAGCTTGGTATCCCGCCTGCGGTAGGATGGCGCCATGCGCCGCATCATCCCTGTCCTGTCCGCAGCCGTGCTTCTGGTGACGGTCACCGCGGTTGTGCGCTCCGAAACACAACCCTCTGGCATTACGTCGCTGCTGGGAAAGCCGCTTACCGCCCCCGCCATCGCCCCGGAGGCCCAGGCCCGGATGGAGGCTCAGCTGGCCACCGCCCGGTTGGACTGGGAGAAGAACCCGGCTGACCCGGACGCACTGATCTGGATGGGCCGCCGGGCGGCGTATCTGGGCCGGTATCGCGAGGCCATCGCCATCTTCACGGACGGTATCAGCCGGCACCCCGCCGACGCGCGCATGTACCGCCACCGCGGCCATCGGTACCTGACGGTGCGGGAGATTGATCGCGGGATCGCCGATTTCGAGAAGGCGGCGGCCCTGATTGCCGGTCAGCCCGACCAGGTCGAGCCTGACGGCATACCCAACGCGCGGAACATCCCCACCAGTTCGCTCCACTCCAACACCTACTACCACCTCGCGTTGGGGTACTACCTCAAGGGCGACTTCGGCCGGGCTGCTGACACGTGGATGAAGGCCCGCGATGTCGTGCGGAACGCCGACAATCTGGTCGCCACGAGCCACTGGCTATACCTCTCATTGCGCCGTGCGGATCGGACCGCCGAAGCCGATGCGGTCCTCGCGCCGGTTACCACGAACCTTGACGTCATCGAAAACGGCAGCTATCACCAGCTGCTGCTCATGTACAAGGGGGAAAAGACGCCGGAGGACGTGCTCAAGGCCGCCCCGGAAGGGTCAGGGGGCTCGGCGATGCGCTATGGCGTGAGCGCGTGGTATCTGATCAACGGCAAACGCCGCGACGCCGAGTCGTTGTGGGCCGCGATTCTCTCGGGTGAAGACTGGCCGTCGTTTGGATACCTGGCCGCGGAAGCGGAAGTGGCCGCAAGGCGGTAAGGGCGATGTTGTTGAGGATGAAGGATTGGCAATTGATCCATTGTGGATTGAGGATTTATTGAGGGATTGGCCGCCAATTTCCGCAATCGATCAGCAATTCCGCAATCAATTCTCAATCACGCAATTGATCAATTGCCAATCCTCAATCCTCAATCCTCAATTGACTCCCGACGTCGCCCTAGCGCAGCAGCCGGGCGACGTCGTTATAAATCACCGTGACCATCAGCAGCAGGATCGTTGCGAAGCCGGCGACGAGAATCCGTTCCTTCACCTTCACGCTGAAGTCACGACGGGCGAGCCCTTCCATCGCGAGGATGGCGATGTGGCCGCCGTCGAGAACCGGAATCGGCATCAGGTTCAGCAGCCCCAGGTTGAGGCTGATCATCGCCATCAGGCTCAAGAGCGCCACCCAGCCGAGCTGCGCGGTGGCGCCTGAGATTTCGGCGATGGCGACCGGGCCCATGAGCTGATTCACGGGTGTCTCGCGGGTGAAGAGTCCGGCAAGCGTGGTGCCGATGGCCTTGCTCGATTGCCACGTCTCATCAACCGACATCCGTGCGGCCTCGACGAAACCCGGTTCCACACGGCGGGTTTCTCCCGCGCTGATCTGCATGCCAATCATCCCGATTTCGCCGACGAGCTCGGGGGTCACGACGAGTGCCTGCGGGGCGCCCGTGCGTTCGACCGTGAAGGTCATCTCGGCATTGGCACTCTTCTGGATGCGGCTGATGATGCCTTCGCGCCCGAGGCCGGTCTCGCCGTTCACAGCAAGAATCACATCCCGCAGCTGGAAGCCCGCGCGTTCTCCCGGAGAGTTCGGGTTGATGAACATGACCTGCGGGCGCAGCACCGGCGCTACGCCGATGGTGCCAATGTCGAAGCGTCCCTCGGCGGCCGGCGTCAGGATGATCGACACTGGCGCACCGGAGCGGTCGATGGCGAGTTCGATTTCGCGATTCGCGCGCGGCATGACGGCCAGGTCGAACTGGTCCCACGTCTCGACCGCCGTGTCGTTCACGCGCACGATGCGATCGCCGACCTGGACGCCGGCCTTCGCGGCCACCCCATCGGCGGCCAGTGCGCCGATTACGGGTGGTGCCGATCGATACAGCGGCACGTCGGCGCCCTGCGTCAGCACCACGGTGGTCAGGATCAACGCCAGCGCGATGTTCATCACCGGGCCGGCCAGATACACCTGGAACCGGATCCACTTGCTCTTGGACAAAAACTCCGTCGGGTCGCCGGACGGCTTGTCTTCGGCCGTCTCACCCGCCAGCTTGACGTACCCGCCGAGCGGGATCGCGCTGATGCAGTACTCGGTGTCGCCCCGGGTGACCTTGATCAGCTTGGGCCCGAAACCCAGCGAAAACGCCAGCACCTTCACGCCATACCAGCGCGCGACCAGGAAGTGCCCGAGCTCGTGCACAAAAATCAGGACGCCCAGAACGAAGAGGAAGGGGACGATGGTCTGCACGAATCCGAGGATGCTGCTCATAGGGACATCCCGATGGTAGCGTACGGAGGGCACGCTGGGCTTGAGCGCGCCACGACGGCCCGCTCCAGTTCAGCGGGCCCTACGAAAAAACAACCAGGCCTGGCCCCCGTCCTCGGCGGTCGCCACCGCACTTGCTCCCGCAGGGTCACAAGGGCCTTCCTGGGAATTTCGTCTGTGGCGAACACCTTGACGTGCCGCACGTGTTTGCCGCGCTTCGCAGACAACCACGTTGAGTTTCCAGGTTTGCAGCCTGGGCAGCAGGTTCACGTCTTGTCGCTCCATGTGTGCTCAGCCGCCCACCCGCTCAGCCGCCCACCTGCGTGCCCACGTGTCCACCTCTCGAACATCCGCAAGTGTCCGTGGCACCGTCGTCGCGCGGCCGGCTTCGTCGAGGGCGCGCTCGATGATCACGGGGATGTCGACGAAGCGGAGGCGCCCGTCGAGGAAGGCTTCAACGGCAATCTCGTTTGCTGCGTTGAGCACGACGGGCCAGGCGCCGCCGTGTTCGAGGGCCTCGTAGGCGAGACGAAGACACGGAAAGCGGTCGGGATTGGGCGGAAGGAACTCGAGTGTGCCCATCCGCGCGAGGTCGAGGTGTGGAACGGGGGCATCCCAACGCTCGGGATACGAAAACGCGTACTGGATGGGCAGGCGCATGTCGGTGACACCGAGTTGCGCAATCACCGACCCATCCGCGAGCTCGACCATCGAATGCACGATCGACTGCGGATGCACGACGACGTCGATTCTGGGTGCCGGCACGTCGAACAACCAGCGCGCTTCGATCACCTCAAGGCCCTTGTTCATGAGGGTCGCGGAGTCGATCGTGATCTTGCGGCCCATCTGCCAGGTGGGATGACGCAAGGCATCGGCTGGTGAGACCATCGCGAGTGGTGCGTCATCCCAGGTGCGGAAGGGTCCACCGGAGGCCGTCAACACCAGGCGCCGCACCTCGGACGCGCGCCGGCCATGCAGGCACTGATGGATGGCGTTGTGTTCGGAATCCACGGGCAACAGTGCCACATCGTGCCGCCGAGCCGCGTCCACCATCAACGCGCCCGCCATCACGAGCACTTCCTTGTTCGCCAGCGCCACCGTCTTCCGATGGTCAATCGCCGCGAGCGCCGCCTCAAGCCCGGCCGCGCCGGACGAGGCGCAGAGCACGAGATCAACGTCAGGATGTGTGGCCGCAGCGAACAACCCCTCTGGGCCCGCGAGCAGATCGCGCGGGAAATCCCAGGGCGTCAGTCGAGCCTTCAGCGCCGTGAGCGCAGCAGGCGTGCCGGCACTGACCAGCGAGGGCCGGTACTTCGCCACCTGTTCCGCAAGCCGATCAACGTTCTGCCCTGCCGCCAGAGCGACGACCTGCACCCGATCGGCATGAGTGTCCACGACGGACAACGCGCTCTGCCCGATCGAGCCGGTGGATCCCAAGATGGCGATTCGGATCGGCATCAGGCCACGTACCTGAGAAACAACACAAACACCGGACCGGCGAAGAGGTGGGCATCCACACGGTCAAGCACCCCACCGTGCCCTGGAATCAACTGGGAACTGTCCTTCACCCCAGCGCTGCGCTTGAGCATGGACTCAAACAGATCACCCGCAATCCCCGCGCCACACAACACCATGCCGAGCAGCAGGCCTTCGTGCCACGTCACACCGGTCACCCACATCGGCGCCAACGTCACTCCGGCGATCGCCGCAACCACGGCGCCACCCACGGCCCCTTCAATCGTTTTGGCCGGGCTGATCGCAGGCGCCAGTTTGCGTCGGCCGAACGCGCGACCGCAGAAGTACTGCGCGGAGTCACTCAGCGCGATCACCGTGATCAAAAAGAGCAGGGTCCACGGACCCGAGGTGATGTAGACCCAGGCCAGCGCACCCATCGGCACCCCGACATAGATGGGGGCCATCACCAGCATGGCCGCCCGTGTGATCGCGGCCGGCGACGGCGCGGCCGTACCGAGCGTCACCAGTCCGGCGCCCACCACCAGGGTGAGCAAGACCGGCGTCAGCGGCCCGCCGGCGATCAGGTCTGCGGTGAACGCCGTGGCGGCACACACCACCGCGGCAGCCGTCATGACCACCGGCCGCGAGAGCGGCGCGCCGACCGCGGCTGACAGCCCGGCCATCTCGTGGGCACACAGGGCCGCAATCACCATGGTGACCAGCACTGTGGCCCACCACGGCGCAAACAACAGCACTCCGACGTTGAACGCAATCAGGACGACCGCGCTGAGGATACGAGCCACGGATTACTTCAGCGCTCCAACGGGATCGGACGACACGGCGCCATACCGGCGGTCTCTCTTCTGATACTCGGTGATGGCTTTCAGCAGGTGCCTCGCGCGGAAATCCGGCCACAACGTCTCGGTCACCCAGATCTCCGCGTAGGCAATCTGCCACAACAGGAAGTTGCTGACGCGCATTTCGCCGCTCGTACGGATCAGCAGATCCGGATCGGGCTGTCCGGCGGTGTACAGCAACGCTCCGAACATGTCTTCGTCAATCTGCTCAGGCCTCAGGCCTCGACGCACGGCTTCGCGCGCGGCATCCACAATCTCCGCGCGGCCGCCGTACGACAACGCAATGTTGAAATGCATGCCGGTGTTGATCGCGGTACGGGTCACCGCGGCCTGCAACTCCTCACGCACCTTCGGCGCCAGCCGGTCAAGCTGGCCGATGACCTGGAAGCGGATGTTGTTCTTGAGGAGCGTCTTGAGCTCTGCGCGCAGGTAACGGCGCAGCAGGCTCATCAAAGCCGACACTTCGGTCTCGGGACGTTTCCAGTTCTCGACGGAGAACGCATACAGCGTGAGCACCTCAAGCCCCAGCCGCGCCGAGGTCTCCACGGTGTCGCGCACGGATTCAATCCCCGCGCGGTGTCCTTCCACCCTCGCCAGATGCCGTGCCGCAGCCCACCGGCCGTTGCCGTCCATGATGACGGCGACGTGCCTCGGCAGGCGATCGAAGTCGATTTTTCTGGCGAGGGCCTCGTCGGCCGATCCGGGTGGCACTACGGCCAGCACATCAACGAGTGCCATGCGGCAAGTCTACCCCGGCTGGATAGTCGACCGACACCAACGTCAGCCCCGACGCCGGCGCGGTATCCCCGGCCCGCTGCCGGTCCCCTGAACGCAGGAGGGCGGGTATCGACGCCGGGGCCCGGCGGCCAGCACCCACATCCACCAACGTGCCCACCATCGTGCGCACCATGTGCCGCAAAAATCCGTCGCCATGCACCTCAACGATGAGACCGTCTCCGGTGGGATGCAGGTCCACGCGCGTGACGGTGCGCACCGTGTCGGTCACCGACGAATGGGCCGCCTGGAACGCCGCAAAGTCATGGGTGCCGCAACACTGCGCCGCCGCCTCGCGCATGGCCTCCACCTGGATTCGTCCCGGCAGGTGCCACACGAACCACCGATCAAACGGCGACACAATCTCAGCGGTGACAATGCGGTAGCGGTAGGTCTTGCCGGTGGCGGCAAACCGCGCGTGAAACTCAGGCGCAGCATCCTCGACCGACAGCACCCGGATGTCGGGCGCCAGCCGGACGTTCAGCGCCCGTCGAATCGCGTTGACGTCGTGCGCGCACTCGACACGCACCGACGCCACCTGCCCAAGCGCGTGTACGCCGGTATCGGTGCGACCGGCCCCAGTCACGGTCGGCGCCTCTCCAAGGAGGGGCACAAACGCCTCTTCAATGGCAGCCTGGATCGTCGGACCATTCGTCTGACGCTGCCAGCCCGCGTAGGCCGTGCCGTCGTACGCGATGACACATTTCAGCGTGCGCATCCCGTCACCCCAGGCACGCCGACAGGCAGCGCTGCGCGACCGCTTCCCACGTGAACCGCGTCTGCACCTCGAGACGCGCGGCGTCCCCCTTCGTCATCGCGGCGCCGTACCGCGCCGTGAGACGCACGACCAGCGCATCCGGCCGCTCACACAACACCTCGGCCGTGGCCTTGTGACGGCCGTAGACCGTGTCGCGCTCACACCGCGCCGACACGCTGCTGATCTGCACGAAGCGGCCAAACGTCCAGCCATACAGCAGGTCAGCGGTCCTGCCGACCGTCTCCACAAAATCCAGATCCGGGTGTTGACGCGCCCAGAATCGTTTTGAGGGCATCGCGGTGTTGATGACGACGTCGTACGTGCCGCGCCGCGCGTCGGCATACGTGGCACGCGTCACCGGCGTCACGTCATGCTGCTGTTGAATCAACGCCTGCGTCAGGGCCGTTCCGAAGAACCCCGACGCACCAACCACGGCCACCCGCACAGACATATCAGGACGGGGGGTTGATCAGGTCCTCGCGGACGATGGGCGGATGGCAGTCGTCCCATCGCTTCGACAGGAGGGCGATCGCCGTCACCGTCGTAATCGCGTAGAACGCGTGGGTGACGCCCATCGGCGTGCGCACACACATGCCTTTGCTCATGTGAATCAGGCGCTGACCGCCCGGCGCATCCGGGTCCTTGCTCACCATCGCGCCCTCGCCTTCCACGATGAGGAAGTACTCGTGAAACTCGGGATGATAGTGATTGCCGCGGGTTTTGCCCGGCTGGAAGTACAACATATTGAACTCGACGATGTTGTCCTGCGGCAGCTAGGTGAAAATGCCGCCACGTCCATCGCTGAGCGTCGCGAGGTTGCAGCTCGGGTGCAGAAGTTCCTGCCTGGCCATGGCGCTACTGTACGTCACTTCCTCGAGCCGGGCTTGGTCACCGGCTGACCGGCCGCGCAGAGGGGGCACACGTCAGGCTCCCAGGTCGGCAGCGCCAGCGGCACAAGCGCGCGGAACGGCACGTCCAGCGAGGCCGTGCCGCCGCTGCGGTCGATGATGGACCCGGCGCCCACCACCGTCGCGCCTGTCGCCCGCGCCACCACCATCGTTTCCTTCGTGGACCCACCGGTCGTCACCACATCCTCGATGATGACCACGCGGTCTGCGGCTGAGAGCGAGAATCCGCGCCGGAGCGTCAGCACGTTGTCCTGCCGTTCGGCGAAGATCGCGCGGACGCCCAGCGCCCGCCCGACTTCGTGGCCGATGATCAGCCCACCGAGGGCGGGTGACAGCACCACCGTCGGGTTCAGGTCCCGCAGGATCTCCCCCACCGCCGTGCCAAGCACCGCGGCCTGCGCTGGATGCTGCAGCACGAGCGCGCACTGGAGGTACCCGCCACTGTGCAACCCGGACGACAACCGGAAATGCCCCTCGTGCAGGGCGCCGGAGTCACGGAACATCTGCAGGACGTCCATCAGCGCACGCCCCGAAGTTCTTCCTCAAACAACCTGAAGATGCGCCGGTACTCATCGGCCCAACTGGTCTCTTCGGTGAAACCGTGGTTCTCAACCGGATACCCGACCAGGTCCCAGTTGTCCTTGCGCAACTCAATCAGCCGCTGCGCGAGCCGCACGGAGTCCTGGTAGAAGACGTTCGTATCCACCATGCCGTGCAACATCACCAGACGGCCCTTCAGGCCTTCCGCAAAGTAGATCGGCGAACTCCTGCGATACGCCTCGGGATCATTCGCCGGGGTGTTGAGAATGTTCGACGTGTACCCGTGGTTGTAGTGCGCCCAGTCGGTCACGGGCCGCAGCGCCGCGCCGGCCGCAAACACATCCGGTGTCGTGAACATCGCCATCAACGTGATGAAGCCGCCGTAACTGCCGCCATACACACCGATCCGCTTCGGATCGACCTTCTCGGTCTTGACGAGGAAGTTGGCGCCATCCACCACATCCTCGAGGTCCTTGCCGCCCATGTGCCGGTAAATCCCCGTGCGCCAATCGCGGCCGTAACCCGAACTCGCGCGGAAGTCGGGGTCGAGCACAACGTAGCCCTTCGACGCGAGGATGTTGTGGAACATCATTTCGCGGTAGTAGGTCGACCAGTACTTGTGCGCGTTCTGCAGATACCCGGCGCCATGCACAAACACCACCGCCGGCTTCCGCGGATCCCGTTTCGCGCCCATCATCTCCGGCGTGTACAACCGCGCATACACGTCCTTGCCGTCGCGGGCCTTGTAGGTGATCACTTTCGGATCGATCCACTTATGCGCGCGCCACTCATCACTGGGCGTCGTCGTCACCTGCTGCGCCACCGCACCCACGGCCATCGGCATCACGTGCAGTTCATTCGGCTTGGTGCTGTACGAATGCACCAGCGCAATGTGCATTTCATCGGGTGACAACGTCACTGCGTTATCCCCCGTCATCGTCGTCACCTTCGTGCGGGCGCCGCCGTCGACGGACATCGTGTAGAAGTGGCGCTCACCGGGGTGCACTTCGTTGGTGGTGAGGAAGAACGTCGACTTGTCCTTCGACAGCTGCACGCCGGTCACCTCCCAGTCGCCGGTCGTCAACGCGACGGCCTGGGGCTGCGCGGCACTCATGTCCAGCGAGTAGAGGTGCATGTAGCCGGACTTCTCGGAGAGGAACACATAGCGCGTGTTGTCGGCCAGCCACACGCCGCCGGCCCCGCCGAAGCCGCCGCCAATCGACATCGACCGCACCCACGCATCGTCGCGCAGGTTGTCGAGAACCGTCGCCAGACCCGTCGCCGGGTCAACCTTCACGTACCAGCGATTCTTGTTGTCCTCGGCCGACAGGGAGATCAGCGTGTGGGCGCCATCCGGGGACATGTCAATGCCGCCCCAGTTCACCGTGCGCGGCGTGGGCTTGGCGTCCGGGATCGCCGTGTAGTTGGTGCCCGCAAAACCCGATGCGTCCGCCCAGACGTGGCGATTCTGCTGCGTGTCGAGCACGGCGAGCTTGCGCACGGCCAGATTGTCGCCAACGTTCGGCCGCCCCGGAATCATCTCGGGGTACGACGATGTGGTGATGTAGTTGGGGGTGTCCTGACCACGCGCCGGCACTTCCGGCTGTTCGTTGATGGAGATCCAGACGTAGCGGCCATCGCCGGAGAGCTGCATGCCGGCCACGGTCTGCCGTTCGGCCAGCTGGAAGCGCGCGATGGGTGCCTGGGAACCGGTCGCACCGGCGCCGGCGCCGCCACGGCCGCCCCGGCCATCGCCACCGCCCTGGCGACCCGCTGCCGCCTGCTGCTGGCGGGTGCGGAGGAACTCGATGAGCTTCAGTTCTTCTTCGCGCAGCAGGCGCTGCGCTTCGGTTTCACCGCCGCGACCTGCGCCGGCCCCGCCGCCACGCGCGCCCTGGGCCGCTCCGCGACCACCCGCTCCGGGGCCACCGCCGCCGGTCGGCGCGGCGCCGGCCGCCACGATGTCGGTCAGCTGCACAAACGGCGGTCCGTCTGCGGCGGCTGAGGCGTCGAGCGCCATCAGGTACAGGTTGCCGTCGCGCTGGAACGTCACCGCGGTGTCATTTTTGGCCCAGCGCGGGTCCGACTCGTTGGCCGAGGTCCGCGTCAGCTGCCGGCGTGTCCCTGTGGCCGTCTCGTAGATGACGACGTCCCCACCCTCCGCGCCGAGCAGTCGGCGACCGGCCTGATCGGGCCGTCCCGTCTGGGGTGTATCGAGGTCTGCCGCCTCCTCGGTGTTCAGTTCCCGGAGGCCTGTGCCGTCGCGGTTGACGACGAAGGTGCCGGACCGTTCGGCGCCGGCTTTCTGCCACGAGAAGTAGATCTTGGTCGAGTCCTTCGACCAGCGGATGTTGCTCGGGGACGTCCCCACCAGGGCGGGCCCCCGCATGATCGAGTCCACGGTGAGGGCCATGACCGCGGGCTTGGCGGTCGGGGCGGCGGCCCGCTGGTCGGCGATCACGACCGACGCAGAGACGATCAGGCCTAAGACGAGGAGAGTCGGAAGTCGGCGCATGGTTTGCATTCTCTTCAGGAAACGGCGGAAATCCTGGGTGTTTGGCTCGGGACCTTCCGCGAACCGGGACGGTCGCGTCCCGGAACCGGGAAGGACGATTGTCGGGGCGTAGTATAGAACGTTTGTGAACCGCCCCGGCGGCTTGCGCGTCCTACTACGGGACAACTTTTGGGAGATGGTAACGATGATGACCCGCAGCCTGGCAGCGATGACCGTACTTGCACACTTCAGCCTGATGGTGGTGGCCACCGCCGGTGCCCAGCAGCCCCCGGCCTCGACCGGATCGGTCGTGCAGCTGACGATGGCGCAAGCCGAGGCGATGGCGCTCGAATCAAACCTCCAGCTCAAGATTGACCGCCTCGATCCCGTGGTCGCGGCCGAGAATCTGGCGTCGGCGAGGTCGGTGTTCAACCCGACACTCGGCTCCAACTTCAGCCGCGGTTCATCACAGTCGCCCTCCGGCAGCGTGTTTGAAGGTGGCGGCACGGTCAACAGCACGAGCCTCTCGATGGGCACCAACGTGCGGCAGCAGCTGCCGTGGTTCGGCGGCAACTATCAGCTGTCGTGGGACGCGAGCCGGTCCGAGACCTCACAGCTGGGCGCCAGCTTCAATCCGCGCCTGAGCGCCGGGCTTCGGTTCAACTTCACGCAGCCGTTGCTGGCCGGGTTCAAGGTGGACGGCCAGCGCCTGCAGGTCGACACGGCGCGCCGGAACCAGAGCATCGCCGACGTCCAGCTCGATGAGCGGATCATCACCACACGCGTGCAGGCCCAGCTGGCGTATCTGGCCCTGGTCTCGGCCATCCGGCAGCGCGAAGTGTCGCAGCAGAATCTCGATCTCGCGCGGCAGCAGTTGAAGGACAACCAGGCCCGCGTGGAGGTCGGCACGATGGCGCCGATCGACATCATCGAGGCCGAGGCCGAGGTGGCCAGCCGTGAAGAAGGCGTCATCCGCGCGGATGCGTCGATCGCGACCGCGGAAGACAGCCTCCGTGCCCTGATTCTCGACCCGGGCCGCGCCGACTACTGGCAGGTGCGGTTTGAGCCCACCGAGACGATTTCACTGCAGGAGCGGGCGATCAACATTGCCGGCGCGATTGAGACGGCCATGCGCGAGCGGACGGACCTGATCGTCGCCCGCAGCCAGATGGAGATCACCGACCTCGGCATGAAGGCGACGAAGAACAGCACGCTACCGACGGCCAACCTGACGTTCCAGTACAGCGCGAGCGGCACCGGCGGCACGCAGAACTTCTACAACAACTCGAAGTTCCCGCCGGTGCTTGACCGCACGCTCGCCCGCGGCTTCGGCGCGGTCGTCGGCGACTCGTTCACGAACAACCTGCCGACCTGGAGCGTCGGCGTCAACGTGTCGTACCCCATCGGCAAGAGCAGCACCGAGGCCAATCTGGCTCGCCAGCAGATCCAGCGGCAGCAGCAGGAAACCAGCCTGCGGGCGCTCGAACTGCGCGTGGTCACCTCGGTACGCACGGTCGGTCGCGAACTCGAAACCAACTACAAGCGCGTGCAGGTCACCCAACTCGCCCGCGAACGCGCCCAGCGACAGCTCGAAGCCGAAGAAAAGCGCTTCGCGGTCGGCCTGTCCGGCACCTTCACACTCCAGTCGCGCCAGCGCGACCTCGCGACGGCCCGCATCAACGAACTCAACGCGACGATCGACTACAACCGATCGCTCATCCAGTTCGACGCGATTCAGAAGGCGCCCGTACGCTGACGTCTGACATCTACCATCGGACATCTGAAGCCCGATGCCCGATGGTAGATGTCAGATGGTAGATGTCAGATGGTAGATAATCTGCCCGTGCCCGTTACGGCGACTGTCATCACGCTGAACGAAGCGGCTCATATTGAGGCGTGTCTCGCGGCCCTGTCGTGGGCGGACGAGGTCATTGTGGTCGACAGCGGCAGCACGGACGGCACGCCCGACCTGGCGCGCAAGGCCGGTGCGCGCGTCATCGAGCGCGACTGGCCCGGGTATTCCGCCCAGAAGGACTTCGCAGCCGAGCAGGCGTCCCACGACTGGATTCTGTCGGTGGATGCGGATGAACGCGTCACACCCGAACTGGCGGCAGAGGTCCGGGCCGCGCTGGCCGCTCCCGGCGACAAGGCCGGGTTCCGCATCCCGCGCATCACGTTCCACCTGGGGCGATGGATTCGCACGACGGACTGGTATCCGGATTTTCAGTTACGGCTGTATGACCGCCGCCAGGCGGGTTGGGCGCGGCGCCGCGTCCACGAGTCGGTCACCGCGCGTGGGCCCGTCGGGTACCTGACGAAGGACCTCCAGCACTACGCCTACCGGGATCTGGCGCATCATCACGACACGATGCAGCGGTACACCACGCTGGCCGCCCAGCAGATGTTTGATGAAGGCCGGCGCGCCAGCCTGTCGGGTCTGCTGCTGCATCCGCCGGCGGCGTTCCTGCGCAATTACGTCCTCAAGCGGGGCTTTCTTGATGGCGCGCCCGGGCTCATCATCTCGGCGATGAATGCGCACTACGTGTTCCTGAAGTTTGCGAAGTTGTGGACGATGCGGTGACCTCCGTCCATCTCGACACGGCCCGGACGTGGCGGGGCGGGCAACATCAGGTCCTGCTCACCGTGACCGGCCTCTGCGAGATGGGGCATCCCGCGCTACTCGTCGCGCAGGGTTCAGGGGAACTGACCAAGCGGACCGCCGAGGGGCTGCGCACCGTGGCGCTCAACCCCAGCGGCGAGTTCGACCTGCAGGCAGGCTGGCAGTTGTATCGCATCCTGCGATCGATCGAGCCGGAGGTCGTCCACGTCCACGATCCGATGGGTGTGGCGTTGATGGCGATGGCGCTGAAGTTCCAGCCGCGCCTGCGGCCACGCCCGCTCATCGTGGCGTCACGCCGCGTCGACTTTCATCTCAAGAAGAACGCGTTCTCGCGATGGAAGTACCGCCACATCGACGTCTTCATCGCGGTATCCGGCGTCATCGCGCGCATGCTCGTGGAAGACGGCATCCCGGCCGATCGCATCGAGGTGGTGCACGACGGCGTCCCCATCGGCACGATCGACAAGACGCCGGCGGCGGACGTGCACAAGGAGTTCTGGCTGCCACACGGCGCGCCGATCATCGGCAACGTCGCCGCGCTCGTGCCGCACAAGGGGCAGAAGGATCTGATCGCGGCAGCCGCCAAGGTGGTGCGCGCGGTGCCCGACGCGCGCTTTGTGATTCTCGGTGAGGGCGAACTCCGGCCTGTGCTCGAACAGCAGGTCAAGTCGCTCGGCCTGGAACGCCACGTGTTCCTGCCCGGCTTCCGGCCCGACGCGTTGTCGCTGCAGAAGTCCTTCGACATCTTCGTCATGAGCTCGATCACCGAAGGCCTTGGCTCCTCGATGCTTGATGCCCTTGCGTGCGGCACCCCCGTCGTCGGCACCTACGCCGGCGGGATTCCTGAAGCCATCGAACACGGCCGCACCGGCCTGCTCGTCAAGTCGCACCACCCCGACGACCTCGCGGCCGCCATTGTCCGTCTCCTCAAAGACCCCGCCCTTCGCACGCGCCTCGGGGCGGCCGGTCGAGCGCATGTCGACACCGCTTTCAGCGTCGAGCGTATGGTTGAAGGGACGCTGGCGGTGTACGAGAGTCGGCTTGCTGCACGGACTTCACAGGGTGCGGAGTTTTCGTAGTGCGCTTGATCCGATCCGGTGGACACGTTCCGAAAGGTGGATACGATGTCCCGAATGGCAGATCGATCAAGTGGCCGGCGCCCGCGTCGGCAATTCTCTGAGGAGTTCAAGGACGGCGTCGTGCGGCTGGTCATGGACGAAGGCAAGTCCATGGGCGCAGTGGCGCGCGAGCTGGATCTGACGGCGTCCGCCGTAGGCCTGTGGGTCCGGCAAGCCCGCGCCGAGCGCACCAAAGGCAAGAGCGGGCTGATGAAGGAGGAGCGCGAGGAGTTGACGCGCTTGCGCCAAGAGAATCGCGAGTTGCGCATGGAGCGCGACATCCTAAAGAAAGCCTCCGCCCTCTTCGCCAAGTACCAGCAGTGATCTTCGCGACGATCGACGCGGAGAGGGCCCACTATCGACCGCATGGTGCGCGAACTGGCGCAAGGCCGACCGGTGCCTCCGCGTTAGGGGCGGCTACGGTTCAGCGTCGAGAAGGTCACCAGGCTTGCATTCCAGCACTTCGCAAATCTTGCCGAGTGTCTCGAAGCGCACGCCCTTGACCTTCCCGGTGCGCAGCAAGGACAGGTTCGCCTCGGTGATCCCGATGCGCTCAGCCAGATCCTTCGCACGCATCTTCCGCCGTGCCAACATGACGTCCAGCGTGACGATGACGCGCATCAGACGATCTCGTCGTTTTCAGCCTTGATCGCCACGGCGGCCCGGCCGAACACGGCGCCTACCATCGACAACAACGCCCCGAACAGCAGGAGGCTGACGTCGAACATGGTGTAGTCGAGCATGAGGCGCCACTCCCCGAGCAGTGCGGCTCTGAGCGCCGGCACGCCGACGACCTGCGCGAGGATGGCCACCAACGCGAAGGCGCCTACCCTCTCAAAGCTCGTGGTGGCAACAACCGACAGAAACTGGCCACGTTCGTACTTGAGGAGCACCTTTCTCAGTGCCACGATGCACAGGGCCAGCAGAACGGCCGGCACGGCCTCGGCCAGTCGCAGCAGCAGGGCCGAGCCTGTGGACAACGACCCGACGGCGTCGATGTCGCCCGTGGCGATCAGGTACACGCCACCGACGAGGGGTAGACCGATCGCTGCAACAAGCAGGGGGATGACGAACTCCACGAACATCCGGGCGGCTGTGGTGGGCACAACCTTCGGGGCGGGGGTATCGGCTTGGGCGGACATGGGTTCCTCTCGCAGTCAAGACAGAAATAAATATCTGCTTTGAGATATTTAATTATCTCAAAACAATAATTCCGTCAACCGCAAAAGAGAGGCCTCAGCGACGTGTGGCAGGCATGCTGAAAAACACCTCGTTCGGGGCGTCGCTACGGGCGCTGGCGATGTCCCGAAAGCCGTCGTTGTTGAGGTCGCCCAGCGCGAGGCCATACACGGCGCCTTTCCCGTCTCCGAAGGGCACCGAGGTGAACTGCCGCCCATCGCCGCTGTTGAACCAGACCGCCCCGGGCCCGCCTGCAAGGCCAACGACGAGATCGGCGTGGCCGTCGTTGTTCATGTCACCCACCGCGATCGCGCCCACGGCGTCCTTCGGGCTGCCGAGAGCGACACCGGCAATCAGGCCCCCTCGACCATCGTTGAGATACAGGCGCGTGCCTGTGCGTTCATCGCCGACCACCAGATCCAGACGCCCGTCGCCGTTGAAATCGCCGGCTGCAGCGGCCCGTGCGTTGGTGACCGACGGTCCAAAGGCCGCGACGCGCGCGAACCCGGCGCGACCATCGTTGAAGAAGATGCGACTCTGTCCACCGTCACGATGTGGCACGGCGAGATCGATCGCGCCGTCTCCGTCGAAGTCACCTGGCACGATGGTGGTGGCTGACTCTGCGGCAATGGGGATACACGGCGCGTGGTCAAAGCGGCCGGCGCCGTCGTTGAGGCATACCTGGCTCTGGCCGCCACGATTCGCGGCGATGATGTCGGGGCGTTTGTCCCCGTTCAGATCCGCCACCGCCGCGTTCCGCGTGGTCCAGGCTGGTGAACCCCAGGTGCCGGCCACACGAAACTTCCCGGTGCCGTCGTTGAAGTACACACGTTTTTCGTCGGGCCGGTCGTTGCTCACGACGAGGTCCAGGGTCTTGTTGCCGTCCAGGTCGGCGAGCACGGCCGAGTACGTCCGATCAGCATCCGGCGCCAGGTCACTGCTGGTGAACTCGCCGCGACCCGAATTGATGAGCACCCGATCTACCAGCGGCCAGTGCCGACCCTTAGCGAGCACCAGATCGAGGTCGCCATCACCATCAAGGTCGCCCATGCTCACGTTGGCTGAGGTCTCGGATGTCGTCTCAAGGAGCACGCTCCTCGGGAACTGGCGCAGTGGCCCCTGCTGCGCGAACACCGCGCCCCCCGATAGGGCGACCAACACAAGGCCACAGAGACGAAGATGTCTGGAAGTCATGCGATGTAGACGTCAGCGAATAACGAGCAGTCGGTAGTTGGCCGCGTGCAGGAACTGCACGCCGTCTTCCATGACGATGGCGCTGTCTTCGATGGGCACGCGCAGCTTCTTGCCGCCCCATTCCTCGATGGGTGAATACGCGAAGTATTGCCGATAGTCCGTATTACGTGGGTGTTCGGTTGACATAATACGCCCTATCAGACGCTGGGGCAGATCACCAAGAAGCCGGACAGGAGGTAGGCAAAGGTGTTGCCACGCGCCGGGACCACGGTTTCCCTCCGGAGACGGCCCACCCTTCCCGCACCGGCTGTCGGCCGGGCGACGATGGGTTGGGGTCAGGTGTCGGAGGAGCGACGCATGCCGGCGCTCTTGCGGTCGCTGGCCGGTGCTGGAATCATGGGCGACCAATGCCCGTCCTGCGAAAGCCTTACCTCCTGTTTCTGGCCGATGTCACCCTGCCGTCTGATGCCAAGACCGGTTTCGGCCTGCGGGACTGGTGTGGCGCTGACGTGATCGGGGAATGTCGGCTACCGGAGGGCACGGTCTCGCTCGGCCTGCCCGAACTGCGCCCAGCCGAGGCAGCGGCGGCCGGTGCCGGGTCGCTTGTCATTGGCGTGGCGGTCGTCGGCGGGCAGGTGCCACGTTCGTGGCTGCCGGTACTCATCGAGGCCCTCGACCACGGCATGGACGTGGTGAGCGGCATGCACACGCGGCTGTCGAGTTTTCCGGAGTTGGTAGATGCGGCGGCACGCGGTGGCGGTCGGCTCGTGGATGTGCGCGTCACCGATCGTGTGATCCCCACCGGCACCGGGCTGAAGCGCCCAGGGCGACGGCTGTTAACGGTCGGCACTGACTGCGCGCTCGGCAAGAAGTACACGGCGCTGGCGATCACTCGAGCGTTACAGGCCACCGGGACAAAGGCGACCTTCAGGGCCACCGGCCAGACCGGCATCATGATCGCCGGTGACGGCATCGCGGTCGACGCTGTGGTCGCCGACTTCGTCGCCGGAGCCGCCGAACTGCTCTCCCCCGCCAACGACCCGGATCACTGGGATGTGATCGAAGGTCAGGGCGCACTCTTTCACCCGGCCTACGCGGGTGTGACGATGGGGCTCGTGCACGGATCGCAACCGGACGCGATTGTGCTCTGCCACGATCCGTCGCGGCAGACGATTGAGGACTTCCCGCACATGCCACTGCCGCCCCTGCGTGTGGCCATCGACCGTTACCTTGAGGCGGCGCGACTGACCAACCCGGCCGTCACGTGTGTCGGCATCGCCATCAACTCGTCGTATCTGTCTGACGATGAGTGGCGTCGGTATCAGGTGGCGCTCGTGGAGGAATTGGCGCTGCCCGTCTGCGATCCCATGCGCACCGGCGTGGATGCCATCACGCGACACCTCCTCGCACACTTCGCGTGAGTCGGCGCATGTCCCTGCGGATCACCCTCACACAGGAACAATGGGCCCTGCGCGAGCCGTTTGAGATCGCGCGCGAGACCATCACCCATCTACCGCTCTTGCTCGTCACGCTGACAGACGCCGACGGTCGACAAGGGCGCGCAGAGGCTGCCGGTGTGGATTACGACGGAGAGACGCCGGCGTCGATGGCCGAGGTCATCACGCGCCTCGGGCCCCGCCTCTCCGCTGAGCTCGATGGTGACGCGCTGTCAGCTCTCCTGCCGGCCGGTGGAGCGCGTAATGCGATCGACTGCGCGCTCTGGGATCTCCGCGCGAAACAATCCGGCGTGTCCGCCTGGTCAACCGCGGGCATGCCCACGCTGCGTCCACTCACGACGGCGCTGACGATTGGGCTGGGCTCGACGGACGATCTTCACCGGCGCGCCAGAGATGCGAGCCAGCTGCCGCTCATCAAACTCAAACTCGACGCCACGCGGCACATTGATGTCGTGCGACTCGTTCGAGATGTCGCCCCGTCCGCGCACCTGATCGTGGACGCCAACGAGGCGTGGACGATGCCGCTGCTTGAGCGCCTGCTGCCGCAACTGGCGGATGAGCGTGTGGAACTCGTTGAACAGCCGCTCCCCCGCGGAGAGGATGCGGCGCTCGACGGGCTGTCACCACCGGTGCCCATCGCCGCCGACGAATCATGCACGGACCGTGCGTCGCTCGAGCCCCTGCGTTCGCGGTATCAGGCCGTCAACATCAAGCTCGACAAGTGTGGGGGCCTCAGCGAGGCGCTCGCGCTGGCGCATGCGGCTCGGGCGCTCGGCCTCGACGTGATGGTGGGCAACATGTGCGGCACGTCACTCGGCATGGCGCCGGCGTTTCTGGTCGGGCAACTCGCGCGGTGGGTGGACCTCGACGGTCCGCTCCTCCAGCACGAGGACCGGGCACACGCCCTCATCTACTCCAGCGGGATTGTCCATCCGCCATCGCCCTCGTTGTGGGGATAATGCGTTCCACCATGCCTCGCGTCGCGGCCTTGGCCGCCTTCGTCGTCCTGACCGCCGCCACCCACGCCACCACCCAGCCGTCGTCGACCCTGATTCGTCAGGCGATGGTCATCGACGGCACCGGTGCCCCGGCACGCAGGGCCGACCTGCGTGTGCGTGGTGACCGCATCGTCGCCGTGGGCACACTCGCGCCCGAGGCCGGTGAGCAGGTGGTGGAGGCGGGAGGCCTCACGCTGGCGCCGGGGTTCATCGATACACACAGCCATCACGAGCGCGGCCTCTCGACGCGGAGAGACGGCCTCGCCATGGTCAGTCAGGGCATCACCACGATCGTCAGTGGGCAGGACGGTAGCGGGATGGACCTGGCGGAGCTGTTCGGCCGGTATGAGAAGGAACCGGCCTCGGTGAACATCGCCTCGTATGCCGGGCACGGCAGCATTCGTGGAGCGGTCATGGGGGCCGACTTCACCCGTGCCGCCACGCCGGCCGAAGTCGAGAAGATGGCAGCGTTGCTGCGAACCGAGATGGCCGCCGGGGCATTGGGCCTGTCGACGGGCCTCGAGTACGACCCAGGGATCTACTCCGCGCGGTCGGAGGTGCTGGCGCTGGCCAAGGTTGCGGCCGAGGCCGGTGGCCGTTACATCAGTCACATCCGCAGCGAGGACCGGACGTTCTGGGAGGCCCTCGAAGAAGTGATCACCATCGGGCGGACACACCGGATGCCCGTGCAGGTGTCACACATCAAGCTGGGGATGCTCGACCTCTGGGGCCAGGCCGGCAAGGCCATCGCCATGCTGGACGCCGCGCGAGCCTCCGGCGTGCAGATCACCACCGACATCTATCCCTACACGTACTGGCAGGCCAACCTCGGGGTGTTCTTCCCCACCCGCAACTTCACGGATCGGGCCGAAGCGACCTTTGTGCTCGAGCACATCACGCGGGCCGAAGACATCATCTTCAACAGCACCGCGAGCCGGCCGGAGTACGCGGGGAAAACACTCGCGCAGGTGGCGGCGCTCCGGAAGACCGCGCCGGTGCAGACCATGCTGGATCTGCTGGCGGAACCCGGCGGCCCAAGTCTCGGCATCGTCGCCCGCGGCATGGCCGATGCGGATGTCGACCGTCTGATGCAGTGGCCGTTCGCCAACATCTGCAGCGACGGGCAGTCCACGGGGCTGCATCCGCGCGGCTTTGGCAGTTTCCCGAAAGTGCTGGGCCCGTTCGTGCGGGAGCGGAAGCTGTTTCCGCTGGAAGAAGCCGTGCGGAAGATGACCAGTCTCTCGGCGGCCAACGTTGGGTTGAAGGAGCGCGGGCAGCTGACGCCCGGCTACTTCGCCGACCTCGTGCTGTTTGATGCGGCCACGGTGGCTGACCGTGCGGACTTCGGGTCGGCGCAGGCCCAGGCGGTGGGTGTACACACGGTGTGGGTGAACGGCCGGATCGTGTTTCGTGATGGCCGGACGACCGGGACGTATCCGGGCCGGCCGCTGCGGCGACAGTGATCTCGGCGCGTCAGCGCGCGCCGGCCCTGCTGCTCCGCCGCAACCAGGCGGCAAACTCCTCGCCGATAGTCCGTATTACGTGGGTGTTCGGTTGACATAATACGCCCTATCAGAC
>Ga0169931_10000484_pt1 | contig 64894 bp, 77 predicted proteins | sample Kivu_15m_20L_FD_129675 | JGI IMG/M metagenome (GOLD analysis project Ga0169931, IMG submission 129675) | Freshwater microbial communities from Lake Kivu, Western Province, Rwanda to study Microbial Dark Matter (Phase II) - Kivu_15m_20L... | ecosystem: Environmental > Aquatic > Freshwater > Lake... | reverse complement strand
GAGCAGCGGGTTGTCCTTTGAGTTCCATTTCTTGCCTGTCATTTTTTCCATTCTTGCAATGTTCTTTTTCACCTCGGGCCAGAGATTTTTTGGCAGACTCTTGTCGTTCTGATAGTACGTCTTGCAAACATCTGTGGTAATCGTAAATCCTGGCGGTACTGGGAGTTTGAGGCGAGTCATCTCACACAGTCCGGCACCCTTTCCACCTAGCAGCTTTTTGTTCTTGCCGTCTCCTTCGTCAAAAAAATACACCAATTTCATTATTTTATCACGGATTTTTCTATCGATTTGTAGGTGCTTTAAGCTTATCCCCTCACTAGGACGTGTCTTCCAATCTCGCGTGAGTCGTGCTTGAATTTGAGCGACTTGATGGACACGCCGCACTGCGTCATCCAGTAAACGATCGGACAGATCTGTCCTACTTGTACAATCGCATCTCTGAGTGTTCTACAAACAAGGAATTACCGTGCATGGCGGCAGAGTTTACGCGCGACCCTTCATTCCGACTGCAAACTCGTCTATTATCTTGCCCCAGTTTTTGGCCTTGACTATGCCGGACGCTACCAGTATGCCTTCGGAGCCAAGCTCTACTGCCTTTTTTACGTCATGGCCGCTGACAATTCCAGCTCCACACAGGAGCCGTGTGTTGTTTTTGGCATCCTCTACTGCCTCCACTGCCCTTGTGATCAATTCCGGCTTTTCCGTTGAGACTGCCTTGCCTGAACCGATAAGCTCCGGCGGCTCTATTGCGATGTATGTTGGATTCAGCTTGGCAAGCTTGGCAGCCTCTGAAACGTTTCTGACGCACACGACTGAGATCATCTTGAGGTCTCTCAAGCGCGCAACCAGATCTGCAACGTCTTTTACGGGAATCCTGTGCTCGCTGTGGTTAATGATGGAGCCGCCAATCTTTGATTTTTTAAGTATCTCGGGGACCACAAAGCCGGTCGTGCTGCCAGTCTTTGCATTGTCAACATGCTGTGCCAGTATGGGTCCGGAATAGTCGCGTATTGTCCCAAGAAGGCTGTGTGGGGGGGCAACCGCTATTCTCACCCGGCGCTTTTTTGCAACCTTGTCTGCAATTGCGGCAAGCCTTGCCCCATTTTGACCGGATATCTCTTCATAGTTTTTGTAGTTGATGATAAACAAGATTCTAGTTCAGTGGTTTTTTTGCAGTATTTATTGTTTTTACGATATGCTGACGGGACTTGACCCCTTCCAGATGAACGTACAAAGTGTGAAGATGTTGTTTGTCATTTCTTCAGAGTTTGTAAACAGCGCGCATTCCGCGTCCACGTTCTCGTGCAGTATGCCTTTTACTGCAGAGTCTGACATCAGAAGGTTTCCAGAAGTCGGGCAGTGTTTTGAGACTACGATTCTTCCCTTTGATGGGATGCTGCCCACCCTGATCTCGCTTGCCGAGAGTCTCTTTACAAATGGTATCATCTTTGGAGATACCTCGTCGATTATGAGGCGGACGCTCCCTCCTACCTTTTGCGACATCTTGATCTTTTCGGGTATCTCGGTATGATACAGCCTTGATACATCCTCAAGCGATGTCACTATGTATGCTATGTCGGTCGTGGTCTCAAGAATCCTCTCTATCTGGGCCGCAATATTGTCTATTCCCTGAACTATCCTGAATGTTGGCACGCTCGGTTTTTGCCCGTTTAAGCTTAGCTCCCTGATCTTTTCTAGTATCCTGCCTCCATCTTTTCTTATTTTTGCAACTTCCTCTTCCTTTCTTTTTAGCGTGACCGAGAAAAGCTCGTCCGGCTCAGTTGCCACACACAGCCTTGGGGATGAGAACGATATTGACACGATACCGTTGCTTGATAGCTTGTCTATCATGCGGTACGTCTTTGCCCTGTCAAGCCCCATTTCCTTTGAGAGGGCGCTTGCAGTGATTGGACCTATTCTCAACAGGTTCAGGTATATTCTGGACTCTAGCTCGTCCAGGCCAAGCATTGAGGACAGCTCTGCAGATATCTCCTCGTAATACGGGGTGTATGTCTTGTCAAACTCTGAATCGTCCGTTCTTGCGGAAGCCATAACACAGTTGGCTCAAATGCGTATTAACGGTATTCTCTGTTTTTTTCGAACAGACATTTTCTGCAAAAACGCGAATCAGTTCCAAAAGAACTGATCAAGGCCAGTCTGCTTTGGCCTTCCTACCATCTTGTCAAAGTCAAGGTCCATCGAAGAGGTTATCTGGTCGAGCGTGGATTCCATGAATTCCATGTACTTGGCAGAGTCTATCTCGTCCTGGCGCGCCATCTCTACCGGCTTGACCCCGGGCTTGTTGAGTATCTTTACGTACGATATGATGTCGCCGCGCTTTATCTCCCTGTGCTGCTCCAGAAGCTTTGCCGCCCTTATGTGCTGGGGGATGGTCTTGTCGTACTCGTTTGGGGCCTTGCTTATCATCACGTTGAAGGCAAGCTCCGATATGGGGATGCTTTTTTCCTTTACCTTTGTAGCGCACTCTGAAATCTTGCCGCTGATCTGCTTTTTTGCGTTCTCGAAGTCGTTTATGGTTTCGACCTTGGACAGTATCTGCAGGATCTCAAAGAACAGGGTCCGAATAAACGGGGGTGTGTGGGATTTTTTGCCAGTCAGACCCTTTACGTCGACCTTTCCGTCCTTTGTCACCCCGAGATAGTTCTTCTTTCGGTTGCTTAGCACGACGTATCGGTATTCCTTGTCTATTTCCAAGTCCACCCCATGTTCGGCTTTTGTTCCCTCTATTACTTTTTGAATCTGTTCAGGTGTTGGATTTTTGACAAATAAAGAATCTGTATCTCCGTACAAAACTTCGATTTTGCTCTCTTGGCATTTTTTGATGGTCTCCATGATGATGTATCTGCCTATTGCAGTAGTAGCTTCTGCTGCCGGCAGAAAGTAGAGGGGGAATATCTCGGCACCCATAACACCATAGCTTGCATTTAAGATGACCTTGAGCGCTTGGCTTACAACGGTGAACTGTTCTTTTTGTTCCTGCGTCTTTGCCCTCTTTGCCAAACTCTTGTAGTAGTTCACCCTCAAATCCCTAAGGGAGCCTATCAACATAGATGTGAGTCCGTTATACTTTGTACAGACCCAGTGATTTGTGTCCGGTATGGTGTTGCTCTTACACTCCTCATGGGGACACCTTACTGTCTCATAGGAGAGGTTGCGCACCTTGATTATGCTGGGGTATAGGCTCGCAAAATCTGCGACTGTGACGTTAAAGTGGATGCCCTCCGTTGGATCAACCACAAGGCCGCCTCGGTATTTTTTGTCCTTTATCACTGCTTCGTTCATCACGCCTTGGGACCTTCCCTCAAGCTCCTCCCTGCGCGGAATCATGGCGTTTCTCTGCCGGTGCTCGTAATACAAAAGGCTCCTTATCCACTGTGAGACGCCCATCCTGGCGATATCGTCGATTGGCATTCTAGCTATTCTGGATATTACTACGAGCAGGTTCATCAAAAGGTCGCTGTTAAAGGTTGTAAGCTTGAGAGTTATCCTAGAGTCGTTGTAGCAATAATTTGCAAGCTGGTAGTTTGTAAGCTTATCGAGGTCGACCCCGTAGTCTATCTTGGACTCGCCCAAAAGCGCCTTTGAGACGCTGTTCAACGAAAAGTCGGTATACTTGTGACTGAACGCGTAAATCTGAAACGACCTGTTGGACATCGTCCTGTACAGGTCTATGTGCACGCCGTGCTTTAAGGTGGCAGAGTCCCTCATCATGTATAGCGGGTTCTCAGAGTTTTTCAGGCCGAGCCTTTCTGCGCGGTTGTACAGGTATGGCATGTCAAAATCGTCGCCGTTGAACGTGACGACAAACGGATAGTCTGCAATTATCTTGAACGCATCCTCTAGCATCTTTTTTTCGTCCTTTTCCTCATAGAATGTCGCCCTGACGTCCTTGGGAAGGTCGTTTATTCCGTCATCGGAGCCTGCCATGCGAAGAACGAACACCTCCTTGAATCCGTCGGAGCCGTCAAATCCTATCGCGGTGACCTTTTTTTCCGCAATCTTTGCGTCCGGAATCCTCCCAATCTCCATCTCCACCTCGATATCAAAGCTGAGCCTTCTTATCTTCGGAATCGGCTGGTTCAGAAGGTTTGCCCACTGCGTGATGTATTCTTGAAACTCTTTTACGTTGACGCTGCCCTTTGACATGTTTGCGTCAAGGAGGAGGCTCTTCATTGCCAGGTTCACCTCTCCCTCAAGCTCAAAATCGTGCGGCATGATCTTTCCATCCGCAATCTTGTAGAACTTGCCCACAATCAGACTTCGGTCGTACAGATAGTTCTCATAGTACTTTATGTCCGATTCCCACGTCTCGATTATGTTCCTGATGCTCTTGTCTGTCTGCGTTCCGCCTATTGCCAGCGGGTCGGTCACTATAATCTTTGAAACGGTTTCCTCGATGTCCTTTAGCAGGTTTTTCCTTTTTACCTGCTCTATCTTTATTATGTCGCTTCTTGTTGAAAGAAAGCCCAGCTCATCTGGCTTTAGCTTAGAGTAGCAGTACGGTTTGTGGCCTGACTCGTCGGCCCAGAGTATGACTTTCTGAGATTCCGGATCATAGAACTTGAGGACGGCTGCCTGTTTTTGGTTGTCGTATGTTGCAGAAACTAGCAGTACAGGTCCGAGTGACTTTATCTGGGGTTCCTGAGCCAATCCCCCTCACACCTTCGACTCGTCAAGCAGCGTTCTTGCCCAGTTCTGGACCTTGTCTTTGTCGAGCGTTATTATCTCGACTCCTGCCTCCCTTAGCAGGTCATAGTCTGCCTCTGGATAAGTGTCAAGGCAGATTATCTTTTTGATTCCTATCGTTATTGCCATCTTGGTGCATTCAAGGCACGGAACAAACGTGGTGTACAGTATGGCATCTTTTGCACCTGCCTCTATTCCCATGATGGCGCAGTGCATTATTGCATTTGCCTCTGCATGATTGCACAGACATCTGTCCAGCGAGGCGCCTGACTCTAGCTTGCCTTCCATCCTGAGCGTGCACCGCTTGCAGCCCCCCTCGTAGCAGTTTTTGACTCCCGGCGGGGTCCCGTTGTATCCTGTGGCAATCTGCCTGTTGTTCCTCACTATTACTGCCCCGACCTTCCTTGTCATGCAGTTTGAGCGCAGCTTTGCAAGCTCTGCCTGCAGCATGAAATACTCGTCCCAGGTCGGCCTCTTAAAGTCCGGATTCACAACAACAGAAGATCCTATTTGATATTTTAGTGGATCTGTGCCGAATGCATGGAATTTACTTGGAATTGAGCTTGGAGCTACATTCCGCTATACGAAATAATAAAATGCACAGATCGGCCATACTGAAGACAATTGGCAGAATATCTATCTCACAAATTCATCAAGCCGGGGGTCGTCGAGGCAAGGGAGTACCAGACTGCGCTTGCAGATCAGGCAAAGCAGGAAAACTGCATGATAGTCCTCCCAACAGGCCTTGGAAAGACCACCGTAGCACTGCAGGTAATAGCTGACTATCTATCACGGGGAACAGGCGGCATACTGTTTTTGGCGCCAACAAGGGTGCTTGCAAACCAGCACTATGAGTTTCTGAAAAACAACCTCAACTTGGAGGATATCGCGCTACTTACCGGCGAGGATGCGCTAGCAAAAAGAAAGAAGCTCTGGGCAAACAGCGTCGTCTGCGCAACGCCGGAGATAGCAAAGAACGACCTTGACAGGGGCATAGTGTCTGCGGACCAGTTCGTTCTGGTGATATTTGATGAGGCCCACAGGACGGTAGGCGACTATGCCTACTCTGAGATTGCGCGCAGGCTCGGGGCCACAAACGCGAGGATCTTGGGCATGACTGCCACACTTCCAAGCGAAAAGGAAAAGGCAACCCAGATAATCACCACTCTAAGAATAGCAAGCGTTGCCCAAAGAAACGAGGAAAGCCCCGACGTAAAGCCGTACGTGCAGCAGACAAACACAGAGTGGATCAAAGTCGAGCTTCCGCCGGAGATGAAGGAAATCCAGCATCATCTGCGCAAGGCACTTGCGGTGCAGCATGATCTGCTTCAGAGGTGCGGACTGAGGCTGTCTTCAAGCGTCTCACTCTCGCAGCTTCTGAGGGCAAGGGAGTTTGTCCTGCGGCAGAATCGCCGGGCGGCAAAGCCGCTCTTTACCGCAATACGGCTGCACTATGCCCTCAACATACTGGAATCTCACGGCGTTACATCCTTTCTGCGATTCTGTGAGAGGACAAAAGAAAAAAAGGGCGCCGGCATAAAGGATCTCTTTGAAAGCGACTCTAACTTTATTCGGGCACTGGCATGTGCAAAAGATGCGCAGCTCAAGGGAGTTGAGCACAGCAAGATAACAAAGCTGGCAGAGATAATCAAGACCATACAGGGAAAGGCAATAGTGTTTACAAGCTATAGGGACTCTGTCGAGATAATTCATGATAAGCTGGTGGCAATGGGAATCTCCGCGGCATTTCTAATTGGCAAGGCTGGGGAGACCGGGCTGAAACAAAAAGAGCAGATAGAGACGGTGCGAAAGTTCCGGGACGGGATATACGACGTGCTGATTGCGACCCGGGTTGGAGAAGAGGGCCTTGACATCTCCGAGGTCAACACTGTCATCTTCTTTGACAACGTGCCAAGCTCAATTAGGTTTGTACAAAGAAAGGGAAGAACCGGAAGAAGGTCGACAGGTAGACTGGTCGTTCTGATTGCAAAGGACACAATCGATGAGACGTATTACTGGGTGGGCCAAAGAAAGATCAAGGCGGCGCAAAGCATGGGGGAAAGACTGACTAACGACCTGCAAAAACAGCAGAACGGAATGCCAAAGTCCGTTCTTGACTCGTATTTTTAGGCAAGCCGCTTGATTACGTGGTACCCAAACTCGCTCTTGATTGGCTCAGATATCTGCCCGATTGAAAGCTTGAACGCTGCGGCCTCAAACGGCTTTACCATCATGCCCCTTCCAAAATATCCAAGGTCCCCGCCCCTTTTTCCACTGCCTCTGTCTGTGGACAGCGTCTTTGCAAGCTCGGCAAATTTTTCTCCCTTTTTGAGCCTTTCAAGTATCTCGAGGGCCTGACTTTGTTTTTCAACCAGTATGTGCGCGCACTTTATCTTGTCCATGTTTTCTCACATTTTCAAGTCTTTGAAATACCTTATGCCAGACCCCACGACGTCTTTGTGCTTGGAACGAGTCTCAAAAACGGGGCCTCACCTTCCTTCCACGGATCCTTCCTCACCCATTCAAATTTTTCATAGAATATTTTGTAGATTTCAATAAACTCTGCCCCGCCCTCGATTACCGTTATTTTTCCCTGTGCTAGTACTGCCTTGTGGCCACCCGGCCTGTATACGTCTACGGATATTGCGCCGCGCGGATTCTCCTTGACGTTCTTATATGTTCGCGTGTTATAATCTGTCGCAACATAGAATGAAGAGTCTTTGAAAACAAACGATACGGGCTTTATGTGAGGGATTGTCTTGTTTGCAGTGGCAAGCCTCGCCTCCTCCATCGAGAAGAGAAACTCGATCTCCCTTTGCGTGAATTCGATCAACTGAATATCCTTTCTCTTATCATTGGGATCTTGGCGTATATGGTATCGCGAATTTTTATCTGGTCCTCCTCTGATGGCATGCCCTGTCTTAACGCTGCTACTGCCGAGCTTGCCATGCCAAGGGTCATGCCCATTATCATGCCGTATACGAATTCTTTTACGTCCCCCACTCTGAGTTCCTCGATGTTTTGCTCAATCTCGCTCATGTATGCTGGAATGGCGGACATCGCCCCGTCCAGAGTTTGCACGATAAGCTGCTCTATTTGCTCTTCTTCGCTCATGGTATCGGTATTATCTATCGGGTAATAAGTTTGACAGAGCTTGAGGACAACAATACTTTTAATGCTGAAATTTTCATACCCAAACAATGTTTTCATATTTTACTGTGGCAAAGGCAAATGATCTGCTGCCCAAGGTCATCGAAAAATACAAGGGCCTGCAGAACAAAAAACTAGAAGTAGAGAAACTGGAGGCCAAGCTCAACTCGCAAATGTCAGTCTCGTTCAACCTTGCCGACTATGTCGCCATAAAGCAAGAGCTAAATTCTACCATATCTGACTTTTACAAGGCAGTTGAGGATTTAGAAAATACAGGCGTTGTCCTAAAGAGTCTGGAGGAGGGCCTCTTGGACTTTCCCTCAAAGCGATTCGATGAGGAGGTGTGGCTATGCTGGAAGGAGGGCGAGACTGAGATAAAGTTCTGGCATGAGAAGGACGTCGGATTTATGGGGCGCAAGCCGCTTAGCGTAAGCGATGAATCCCTTGTATGAGTTTATCCGTCTGGTTCAGAGTAATTAGGATCAAGTTCCTCTTAGCGTCAGTCATCGCGGTATGTCTTGGCGTTGCCATATCGTACTGGAGATTCGGTGTAATCGATCCGCTGCATGCGGCAATAACGCTTGGAGGGGTTGTCGCACTTCATGCAAGTGTCGACCTGCTCAACGACTACTGGGACTACAAAAGGGGGATAGACACTGCCACAAAGAGGACCAAGTTCAGTGGAGGGACCGGCGTTCTGCCCGAGGGTCTGCTCAAACCTGGCACCGTGTATCGCGCCGGAATTGCATTTTTGGTCATAGGCTCGTTTGCAGGTGCCTACTTTATCGCCCTGTATGGATGGGTGATTGCGGCAATACTTGGATTTGCGATAGTCTCGATCTACTTTTATTCGACTCGAATCGTGGATTCAGGGCTGGGCGAGATATTTGTTGCAATCAAGGGGACGATGATAGTGCTCGGGACAATATTCATTCAGACGCAGTCGATATCTGCCGTCGATGTGGTCTCGGGGGTCATTATGGGAACCCTGTCGGCATTCGTACTGTTCATCACCTCATTTCCAGATCATGATGCCGACAAACAAAAGGGCCGAAGAACACTGGTGATAGTTCTTGGCAAAAAAAATGCCGCAAGCCTGTTCTGGGCATTTCCGGCCGTCGTATACGGGGTACTGGCATCGGGAGTCTACTTGGAAGTTATTCCGTCGTCCTGCCTCGTCTCGTTTCTCTCGCTTCCTCTCGCGGTTGCGGCGGGAAGGCAGATTACTTCAAATCTTGACGATCAGGATGGATTTATCCGGGTAATGAGGCACACACTTTTGTTTAGCAGGGCTACCGGGGTGCTGCTTGTTGTCGGATACCTGGTTGCGATTTTTGAAAACCAGTTAAATTAAATTCGTTTGATTCGGTGGTAACACATGATCGCAGGCCATGCCACAAATGAAGGAACGAAAATGTTTTCCAAAACCCATGGCATAGAGCAAAATTTTAGGCAGATACACGACCTTACGCTATCAAATGTTGGGATAGGGACTTATCTTGGAAACCCCGATGATCAGACGGACATTTTGGTTACTGACGCAGTGAAGCAGTCAGTCCTGTCTGGAATCAACGTAGTGGACACTGCCATAAACTATCGCGCGCAAAAGGCAGAGCGTTCAGTAGGGAGGGCCCTGTCGTCTCTTGTTGGCGATGGCAAGATAGCACGTGATCAGGTCTTTATCAGCACAAAGAACGGGTATGTGACAAACGATGCCGACATAAAAGAGGATTTTTGGGAGTATGTCCAGCGCGAGTATGCAAAAAAGGGCGTAATAGGACCAGATGACATCTCCTCTGGATACCACTGTATGACGGTCCCATACCTTGAGGATCAGCTCAATCGTAGCCTTGGCAATCTGGGCCTGGAGTGCATAGATCTTCTGTACCTTCACAATGCAGTCGAGGGCCAGATTCAGGATGTGGCAAAAGAGGAGTTCATCCATAAGCTAAAGGATGTGTTTGAGCTATACGAGAAAAAGCGCAGGGAGGGAAAAATCAGGTTTTACGGAATGGCCACATGGGAGTGCTTTAGGGTGCCTGAGGATAACCAGCAGTATCTCTCGCTGGATGAAACTGTCAGTCTTGCCAAGGCAGTGGGCGGGGAAGACCACGGGTTCAGATTCATCCAGATTCCATACAATCTGTATTATGATCAGGCATTCATGGTGAAGAACCAGCGGGTGGACGGAGTGCAAGTGTCGATACTTGACGCCGCGCAAAAGCTCGGGATAGGTGTATTCACGAGCGTGCCGCTCATGCAGGGCAGGCTCCTAGATACTGGCGTAATCCCAGATTTTGGCAATCTGACGCCTTCATTGCGATGCTTGCAGTTCATACGCTCTACTCCAGGCGTCACCGCTCCACTGGTAGGGCAGAAAAGCGCCGCCCATGTGAAGGAGAATCTTGAAATTCTAAAAATTCCGCCTATGACTCCTGCCGAGTTTGGAGATCTTTTGAAAAAGCTAGTCTCCAGATGATTCGGCATTCTTTACCGTGCCGCCAAAATCAAGAATTGACGTTGAGATGTTCGGCACGTCCCGCTCGATGTCAAGCAGCACTCCTTGAGGCTCCTCCATTACAAGCTCAATATGCTCAGCAGTCTCCGGCCTGTCCCTATCAGCATATACTATGACAAGATTCGCAATCTCGCCATTCTGCAGATGCCTATCCCCGTCCAAGTCTATTACCCAGTACATGAATGCCGACGTCTCTTGAGGTTTTTCCGAGTCCACAAGCGGATTTATGCTGATCAGGCCCGATTCTTTGGCTGCAGCAGTGGCAGATGACACCGAGTTGTACGTCCTATCGTACAAGGCCCCAACGTAGATGTTTTCCTGCGTGATGGTGTAGTTGCCCTCCTTGAGTATGCTGTAGGCGAGTCTGATGTTTTCCGCACTTACATCCAGCATCCCGTTTGCGGTGATCGTGACCGGCGTGGCAGTCAGTGTCACCTGCCCCAGGTCAACCTTGGCAGCACCGGTCATCTTTCCTATCACCTGCAACGCGTTTGCCGAATCAACTATTGCCTTCTCTATAGTATCTTTCATTACCTCCGTCGAGGAAAACCCTGTATTCATGACGGTCCATGTCATCCCTATGGCAACTAGCGCAAACGTGATCAGTGCAGCGTTATGCCAGAATACAATACCCTTCCGCCTTTGAAGTCTCAACGAATTAGTTAGGATTCTATCTGACTATTTTTTCTAGTATGTTTGAGCTGAACGGATAACTTGGAGGAATTTCTTCTTTTATATAATCAGGCTTGAAGCTGGTTGTATGGGTCTTCCATCGTTCCAAAGCAAGGTGTTTCTTGCACCAATGGCAGGCGTAAGCGACGCTGCACTGCGACTGCTCTGTAGAGAGATGGGTGCGGGGCTTGTGGTGACTGAGCTTACCAGCATTCATGCAATAATAGCAAAAGAAAGGCAACTGCGGGCGGAAAACAAACAGATACGCCAATTCATAGAATTCTCAGAACGTGAAAGGCCGCTATCTGTTCAGCTGTTCGGCTCTGACCTTGATGCGCTGACAAAGTCAGCAAAAATCGTAGAGCCGTTTTTTGACATCATAGACTACAACATGGGCTGCCCTGCACCGCACATCACGCAGCAGATGGCAGGAGGAGCCCTTTTGCAAAACCGTGATCTGACCAAAAAGATATTTCGCACGCTGGTGAGATCGGTAAAAAAGCCCGTCACCTTGAAGATGCGCACAGGCGTGGATGATTCGGCGCTGTTTGCCGATATTGCAAGAATTGCAGAGCAGGAGGGAATACAGATGATCACGCTACATGCAAGAACCGTGCGTCAGGGGTACTCTGGGCAGTCGGATTGGTCCTCAATCAAACAGCTCAAGGAGATGGTTGACATACCGGTTGTCGGAAATGGCGATATTACGAGCCCGGAGCTTGCGCAAAAAATGATGCGCGATACTGGCTGCGACTATGTGATGGTTGGCAGAGCTGCCATGGGGAACCCGCTTTTGTTCAAACAGATTAACGACTATCTGAGGGATGGCTCGTATCAAAAAACCACTCCGCAGCACCGTACAGAGATGTTCCTCAGGTACGCAGAATATGCCGCAAACTATAACATCAAGTTTTCAAACATACGGCAGCAGGCAATGCGTTTTACGAGGGGTCTGATTGGGGGTGCAAAGATCAGATCCAAGATAATGGTGGCAAAGACAATTGATGATCTAAAATCCGCAGTGGTGTCTGCATAACTTCATTATGTATAAATAGAAAAAATACGGCGCTTATTCATGCCCGTTGACCCAGTATGTGGAATTGAAATGGACGAAAGTCTGGCAGTCACATACGAGTTTGACAGTAAAAAGTATTTTTTCTGCTGCAACGGATGCAGGCGGATATTTAAGAAAAAGCCGAAAAAGTGGGCAAAAAAATCCTAAACCGGGAATCTACCGCACATCCTGCAGAACCTTGAGCCGTCTTCGATGGCAAAACCGCAGTCCGGGCATCCAATCCCACGCTCTTCTGATTTTGGGATTCTGTGGTGCGTCCTGAATATCTCGTAATACTTGAGCGACTCCTTATTTCTTATCGTGATTCCGTCTCTTTCTTTGATCTCCTTGATTTTCTCAAAAAACAACGTGTCTGGAATTATTCTATCAAAGAACTCTGTCAGCGCCTCAGTGCCCGCACCTTCTTGCATCGGTGCCTTGTGCCTCCAGACTACGGATTCGGGTAGAATATCCTCAAATGTCTTGCGCAGGATCCACTTGCCGAATCTCTTCCCGTCGCGGGTGTTGACAAGCAGTTCTGTGCGAAGCCCTCTTGCAAATTCTGCTACTTTGGGGTGGCAGAAGGGTGATTCTACTCGCACTCCTAGACTTTTGCCTATCTTCTGGGATGGAAAGTGCATTATCTTTGAAATTCTGTCAAGCTCGGCTTTCAGCTCTGATTCTTTTTTGTTTACCAAGAAATTATAGCCGGCAAATAACTCGTCTGCCCCATCACCAGTTACGATGCCAGAAAATCCTCGTCTTTTTACCTCTGATATTGCGAGGTACATGACTGCGTTGTTTCTTATCTCGATTTCGTTAAAATTAGCAAGAATCCTGACCGTCTCTTCAATGGCTGAATAGATCTCATCTATTTCTGCAAGTTTGATTTGAAGTGGCAGTCCGAATCGCTGCGCCACAAGCTGGCAATAGGTCAAATCGGTTGCAACAAAGTCTTTTGCAATTATCGTGATGGCATTGGGCATGGATTCCCTCAGAAAATATGCAGTGATTGCGCTGTCAAGGCCGCCAGACAGGGAGATGCAGTTAGAGGAGCACTGTGAGACGGCATCCTGAATTGTATCGTACGCGATTTTGGCTTCTTGCATTGTTTTTGGTTCCCTCAAAATCAATTAAGTCTTGACTCGAATTGGAATAGCTGAAGCTAATTCCGAAATAAGGATTCCCGGTTTTTGTCCGGCGCAACTCATTGGTAACTTTAAATATATTGTAGGATGATTTTTGATATTGCTACTTCCTGCAGAGATTGAATCAAAGACGCTCATACCAGCACTTCGCGCCATACTGGCAAAAAAGCTTGCCGAGGAACACAAGATACGCGAAGACGAGATATCCAAGATGCTCGGGGTGACACAGGCTGCCATAAGCAACTACATCCGTGGCACGCGCGGTGATCCAAAATTGATTCAAAAGCTTGCTGCCGATGAGCAGGTCTCACAGATGCTATCTGAGCTTAGTGACAGGTTGGCATCAGATATGGCCTACACTCCATCAAGCCTTGCCAGGTTCATCAGCTTGTGCAACTACATAAAGTCAAGCCTGCTAATCTGCGAGATACACCACAACCTAGAGTCAAACATAGACGAGGCAATCTGCAAAGAGTGTGAAAACATGCTGCTAAAGGGACCTGGCAGTGTTTACTAGTTTTTTACAATCATGATCTCTATTGTGGAGAGCATTCTCTTTCCCATCTCTATCTGAGAGTCAAGTTTGATGTGTTTGATGGTGGAGGTGCGGTTCATCATCTTCTCTACTATGATGTTTGCAATCGCAACTGCGCTCGGTATTGAGTTTCCTCTTGCCATGAGCACCCCCATATTGTGTCTGTTGATTAGCGTAAACACATCAAGTGCTGCCTGCATCACGGGCTCGTTTCTGACATAGTACACATAAGGCTCTGTCTTTCTTTCGTTCTTAGCTTCTTCTTTTATCTCCCCCATACTAATCATTGAATCTTCCCAAATGTGCAGCGTTTTTAAGTTTTATCGACGATTTGTTCATTAATTGAAATAATCAATCGGAATGTTCTGATAGTCACCGTTTGGCAGCCGTCTTCTTATCACGATCGGAATTGCCCTGTCATCAAGCTCTTTAAGCGCTATATCTAGTGAGGTTCTTGCGTTTTGAGGAATCGCTATGAATGGAGGTGCGCCTTGTGAAAGCTGCAAAGCCCGCGCGCCTAGAATTCTTGCCTTTTCAAATCTTGTTAATGTCGGCGGTCCTATTGCTATCTTGCCCTTGCCAGCCAGAGGAATCTCTACTATTTCGTGTATTGGATCGACGTCGATAATCTCTCTTTGTTCCATTGCCTTTATTTTCTTGTCAAGCTCTGCACGCTCCTCGTCGGTAATCTCTTTTGTCTCAAAGATTTTTCTGTACGCGATTATTGCGTCTTCCATAGACGTGTCTTCGCTGACCTCTTCGCCTGCCGGCCTGACAAAGTCTGGCTCCTCCTCAACATCTTCTGTAACTTCTACCTCAGCTTCTTCAGGATCAGACAAGTGAAAAAACTCACCTAGTACGGTTATATATTCATAAGCAAAACACTCTGAGAATGAGCGCCGGCTCTGTATCTGGTTTACGACTGATTGTGGAGATAAAGGGAAAAATTCGTCTGGAATGCGAGATGAAGCGCCACCTTTCCCCAAAAACAGTGGGCATTCTGTCAAGATCGTTGCCGCTGGACGGAAACGCGCACTTTCTTGGAAAGAGCATAGTCTACTTTGAGACTGCCATAAACTCTGGCATAGAACGACAGCGAAAGGAATTCAAAAAAGGAGACATTTCGTTTTCCCCGGCAGGCGGCAGCGTGTGTTTCTTCATTGCGGATGCCGTAACGTCAAAACCGATGACTCCGATTGGAAAGATTATCGGGGATGCTGAGGCATTAAAGAATGCAAAACCTGGGGATGTTATCTCGCTTTATCAGGCAGCTGGCTGATAAATCCAGTGGCCACTAAACCCGCCCGTTCTCTTTAGGGTTCCTTTTTTTACCAAGTTGACAAGGCATGCGTTTGCAGTTGATATCTTTACGCCTGTCTGTCTTGATAATTCTTGGGCCGTGATGAATCTGTTTGATTTTAAGAGTCTGAGAGCTTGTTCTTCGTCGACTATGACGGTGATCTCTGCTTTCTTTTCCTGCTTTTCCTGTTTCTTGTCTTTCTTGCCTGATTCTTTTTTGGTTTTGCCAGTATCCTGAGTCTTTTCCATCTGTGCTGCTCCCTTCTTTTTATCTCCGCCCATTACCTAGGTGCTAATTTAATCCATTTATAAACGAATTAAGTCTGCTTCCGCAAAGATGTGTTCGCATGGATTTCACAAACTAGTTTTAGTATATCCCGGAAGCGGCACGATTACGTGGCTCGCAGATACCTGGACCGAAAAACAAAAGAGCGGTACCGAAGGATGGCGCGCTCAGACGACTATCCAAAACACGTCACCGAAATAGGCCCAAAAATCCCTGATCTTGACGATACACTGCTGGCGCGGAGGTCCATCTACCTTAAGGATGACATCGCAGAGCCAAAGGATCTAAGCGAGATTCTGAAGGACAAAATAAACGAGCTGAACCGGACTGCGGAGGAGACAAGCAAGTACATAAAATATGTCAACACGCATCTTGACCAACAAAAGATACGAATTGCCGAGCTTAAAAAGTTCCAAAAATCATTTGAAAGGCAGCTCTCATCGTTTACATCTGATGATGAGCAAATCTGATCATCCTCTTGCGTACTTGCTTATCGAGATTGCGATTTGGGCCACATCAAATGGCTTTAGAAGGTAATCCAGCGCCCCGGCCCGAATCGAATCCTGCACGATGTGACTCTTTCCTGTGGATGATATCATTATCACCTTGGCATTAGGGTCGATTTTCTTGATTGCGCGAAGTGCCTGTATCCCGTCTGCCTTTGGCATCAGAACATCCATGGTGACAAGGGTCGGCCGATGTTCTTTGTACTTCATCACTGCCTCGACTCCGTCTGCAGCCTCTATGATTATTCTTGACAGCTTGTTTTCTTCGATTATCTTCCGTATCGCGCGCCTAGTAAAATGCGAATCATCGACAATCATTATTGATGGCTCAAACCACGCAGTCATGTTTACTCACTTGGCGTTTGCAATGGCGTAAAGTATGTTGGTCTTGTTTATTATTCCGACCAGATCCCCGTTGGAATTATTCACGCCAAGGCTGTCTATTTTTTTCTCGAGCATCATTTGGGCGGCGTATTTCATGCTCTGGCTTGAGCTTATGGTGATGATTCCCTCAGTCATGGCCTCGCCGGCCTGCTTTGAGCCGACAAATCCTGACTCTGACCAGAGCCTGTTCTCCTCGGAATTGCTGGTGAGGGCCGTTTGAACTATGCTTAGCTTGTTAATCGACATGGTGATCCTAAAAATGTCCCCGTTTGTGATTACTCCTACAGGCTTTTGATTCTCTGTGAGCAGAACTCGTGATATGTCGCACGTTATCATCTTCTTTATGATCTCAGTCAGCCTTGACTCGACGGTGGCCGAAAAATAACTCACGGTCATAAAATCCAGTACGGAGCTGGAGTCGTGAAACCGATTAACATAGTACTGCAGCAGATCGGTCTTTGTGATTATTCCCTCAATTGATTTGCTTGAGCCGATCCCAAGGGAGCTTATCTTGTTTATCAGCATCATCTGGGCTGCCTGCTTGCATGTTAAGCTGTTTACCACATAGCATATGTTGTTCATTACTTCCCCGGCAGATATCTGGTCGAACCTCCTTCCGCTGCGCTCATTATACAGAAACCTGATGATGTCCTTGTCGGTAATCACACCGACTGGCCTTTGTTTTTCAAAGATGAAGATCTTGCTTATCTTGTTGCTGATCATGTTTACCACTATATCGTACAAGCTGTCACTCAGCTGGGCTCTGATGATATCCGCATTTTTTATGTCCCAGACAGTGTCATTTGCAAAGTCTGAACTCACTAAATCGGTACGGGACATTTAAGAAAAATCCCAAACGCGCGATATTATCTCGTAGTTAGTTTGATGTGAACGAACATTGGCGGAATCTTAATTATAAATAACATGGGCCTATTTTACAGTCATGGGAATTGTAGCAAAGGGGGCCAAATGCGACGTAGATGGGTGCAGCAACGACGGGTCAAGATCGCTAAACTCGTCAAGAGTTGAAAACGCCGGACTGCGCCTCAGATCCTCAAACAAAAAGGCAGTTCTTTGTAAGGAGCACTATAAAGAATGGAAAAAAGAGACCAAAGATGATCGTGATCTAGAACGTGCCAGGTTCGACAGGTTCTAGTGCTTTCTTTTTATTTTCTCTTTGTCGTCTTTAGCTCTTTGCAGGTAGTCTTTCTGAAGTTTTGAATAATACTGGCCCAGGTTCTTGTAGAGTCTTTTTGGTTTTCTTGGTTTTTGCGTGGCAAGCACATACGCTGCAAGTATTGGAAACGCAATAGTGGAATCCGCATAGACTGTGGCAGTCCCAGAGTGCGCGTCCTGTAACTTGCCCCAGCTCTTGCCCTCCTGCAAAGTCGCCCCCGACAGCCCACCTGTGTCCGGCCGTGCGTCTGTAATCTGTATGATGTAGTCTTGGCCCCCGTCGTTGCTTCCAAGTATCTGATCAAGCATGGGTCCTGTTTGCTGTGCTGTGTTCTTGGGAACGCCCCCTCCAAGCTCAACTATTGCTGATTTTTTTGAATTGTATACGATTGCCGCCTGCTCGAGTATCTCGCGCACAAAATCCAGGCTATACGTTTTGTTTTGGAGTCTGTGCACGCCAAGATTCATTGCAAGCGAAGAGTCCTTTAGAGTCGAAATGTATACTGGAACGTCGTACTTGTATGCTGAGATCAAGAAGCTCCTGTCGGGGTGTTTTGCATGTTTTGAACTTATCTGACCCATCATGTTGCAAAATTCAGCGGTTGTAAATGGCCTGTCTACAAACTTGTCTCGGAACATCTGCTGTACGACTTTGTCTTCGGCAGTGAGAGTCTCGATGAACTTTATGTATACGTCCCTTATCCGGACAATCTCTTTTTCGTAAAGCACCATGTCGTCAACGTCAAAATGCCCCTGTTTTACAGGAAAGCCGCGCGCAAAGTGATCCTCGTGGTATACGTTCGCCCCAGTCGTAATCACCCAGTCGACAAAGCCTTTTTCGATGAGCGTCTTGATTACCCCTCCGAGTCCCACGGGCGTCATGGCCCCTGCTACAGTCAGGCAAATGACTGCATCCTCTTCTATCATCTTGGCGTAAAGCTTTGCGGCATCGCCTAACTGCCTTGCGTTATACCCTGTGCTTGAAAACACGTCTACAAGATCCTCAATGGTGGTCTTGTTGGTTAGTTTTACGTGAGGGATGTCCTTTCCCTTGAAATGGTGATGGTTCACGTTGGTCTTTTGCCCCGGTTGGTATAATAATTATGTGCTTGAATGTGAAATCTTAAAACTCGAATGATCGTTTAAGAGATGTTGAAAGTACTGGACATTGCAGATCCGAATCGAGTCTCCAAAATCCCAGACGGTTCTGTAACGCTTCTTTCAGGCAAGTTCAAGGAAGGCGAATTCACCATACAGAATATCGAATTGAGGCTGTTTACCGAGGGCGTGGATTCAAAGCTTGGTACTTACTCGCTTCTGACCATACTGGTTCAAACTGATAAGGGCGATGTAGAATCCGTGTATGATGAGGGGTATAGGGGCGAGGGAATACTGGATAGAACCGCGAATTTCATACTGAATAATCTTGGCCTATCTGGGATAATCGTCAGGTCTACAATAACGCTCAGAGAAGAGATTGAACGACAGGGCAATTAAGGCAAAAGTTTACAGCAACAGTTGGCAGTCATATGCCAAAAACACCACGGTCTGGGCTGTAGCGGCTCCGACACGTCATGCTGATAGATGTTCTCAATAAAGCAGATTAATGTGATCCTGCGATATGTCGCCTGATCTTGTGGGCAAGCACCATCGGGACTTTGCATTATTGTTACACACGTGATCGTGTACTTGGAACAATACCATCCGATTTTCTGAAATGGATGTCTATTTTCCCGGATGCAATTCACTATTCACCTATGTTTAAGATAGGAAAAAGATCAAATACTACCTCCAGTCAAGACAGACTCTTGAGAGTGGATAACTGTAGAAACTGTGGAGTTACCTTGGAGGTTAAGAAGTACTGTGAAGTGTGCAAGCAGCCACTACAGTTTGTCTGTCCGCACTGTGCGCATTTTACTGATGATCCGATACACACAAGATGCACCCCTGCGGCGGTGGCAAAGCACACGCTGGCCTAGCGTTTGCAAGATCTACCACTCCCTCTCACACAAAAACATTTAATTCAATACCTGAACCCCTCGTGATTGTGCGCATACTACAACTGCACTGTGACAGCATAGAGTACACTCCGACAAAAAAAGAGATCAAGTCAGCCGAGGAGATATTGCCTGAGCCAAAAAGACTGGATGAGGTGGTCGTGGCATTTGTGGCAATAGAGGATGGCGACGATTCCGAGGTGGCAACAAAGGCAATAGCTCAGATAAGGGAAAGCATGGCCAAAGTGGGGTGTAACAGACTGCTTCTGTACCCATACGCACATCTGAGCTCAAATCTGGCGGCGCCTTCGACGGCATTACGATTACTCCAAGAGATGGAGGCGCAGGCAAACTGCGAGGTCTCACACGCTCCGTTCGGATGGACCAAGTCGTATAATGTCAAAGTCAAAGGACACCCACTGGCTGAAAGCTCCAAGGTGATAACCAAGGGGGACGGGCACGACCATGAGGATGAACATACATCTGAGGCGCTAAAATCAGAATCAAAAATCAAATCGTACTGGCACATCCTCACACCGGACGGAACGCTGCATGATATTGACAAGTTTAACTTTTCAAAGCACAGAAAATTGGAGGTTCTGGCAAAGTATGAGGCTGCAAAGAAAAGAGCGGTCGACGAGCCTCCGCCACATGTGAAGTTGATGAAGAAGATGGCCATTGCCGACTATGAGCCGGCGTCAGATTCTGGCAACATGAGGTTCTATCCAAACGGGCGTTTGATAAAGTCCCTTTTGGAAAGGTTTGTCACCGACGAGGTAAAAAGCTACGGCGGACTCGAAGTTGAAACACCAATCATGTATGATTCTCACCACCCAAGCATGGAAAGCTACTTCAACCGTTTTCCAGCAAGGCAATACAACATAAACGCAGAAGGAAAACAACTCTTTCTCAGATTTGCTGCATGTTTTGGGCAGTTCTTGATGGCAAACGACTTTCAAATCTCATACAAAAATCTGCCGCTCAAGCTCTACGAGCTCACAAGATACAGCTTTAGGAGGGAGCAATCCGGGGAGTTGGTGGGGTTGAGGAGGCTTCGCGCATTTACCATGCCAGATTGCCATGCCTTTTGCCAGGATATACCGCAGGCGATTGCAGAGATAAAAAAAAGGTTTGATCTTTCACGTCATGTATTAAATGAGATAGGGATATCCGAATCGGACTATGAGATGGCAATAAGATTCACTGAAGAGTTCTACAACGAACACAGGGACATAATACTGGAGCTTGTGAAGAAAATGGGCAAGCCGGTGCTTGTTGAGATGTGGAAAGAGAGATTCTTTTACTTTGTATTAAAATGGGAATTTAACTACGTGGACAATCTCGGTAAGGCATCAGCACTTGCAACTGATCAGATTGACGTGGAAAACGGGGCCAGATACGGAATCAAGTTCTTTGACGAAAACAACGTTCCGCACCATCCGATAATTCTGCACAACTCTCCCAGCGGGGCGATAGAGCGGGTGATCTACGCATTGCTAGAAAAGGCAGCCTTTGATCAAAAGGAGGGGCGGAAGGCAGAGATGCCGCTATGGCTAGCCCCTACACAAGTCCGGATAATCCCCCTCAAGGCTGAACATTTGAAATTCTGCGAAGACCTTGCGGACAAGCTAAGCGGACAAGACATACGCGTTGACATCGACGATAGAAACGAAAGCATTGGAAAGAGGGTTCGGGAATCGGAGACGGAGTGGATAAGATACAGCCTTGTGATGGGAGATAAGGAAATCAATCAGACAAACCTCTCTGTGCGAGACAGGCAGCTTGGAAACGTCAGGGAGATCCCATTTGAGGCATTTGTCGCCGAGATAAGGGATCAAGTAAAAGACAAACCGTTTACAAAGCTGAATCTCTCAAGGTACGTTTCTAAGCGACCGCAGATAATGGTCTAGCCTTCCCAAGTTTGTTTAAAGCAAACAAACCAACACAGAATAGAGCAATGCAGTATTTCGTAACATGGGTCGAAGTATACTGGTTGCAGAAGACAGCCCATCATACGCGTTACTCTACAAACAGATGTTTGAAGCCCGTGGGCATAGTGTGATGGTAACTGTCGACGGCGAAGACTGCCTGTCTGCATACCGGTCAAAAATAGCGTCCAAGGACGCATCTGGCCGGTTTGATATGGTGATCTTGGATCACTCTATGCCGAAAAAGACTGGCTTTGAGGTGGCAAAGGAGATACTGGCGATGAACCGGGAACAGAGGATTATCTTTATCACATCTTTTGGTGAGGAGATTGCCCAGAATCTGGCTGAGTTAAACGGAGGCGATAACGTGGACGTTCTTGAAAAACCGTTCAATTCAGTTGATCTCATCTACAAAGTTGAGTACGAGATCGAAGATCAGGGCAAGACGCATATCATTTCTCGATAAAATCTATTGGTTTATTTTCTAGTAGTTTTGCAATAAGTTCGAAATTGAGTTATCTTGATTTGTACATGACAAAAAGCCCATACATAATAAATCCAGACGAGGAATCAGACCCAATCGCCACCGTATTCGGAATCCCGTTTGACTCGACACATTCCTACAAACCGGGGTGCAGGTTCGGGCCAGACTCAATACGGGATGCGTTCAACAACATCGAGATATTCCACCCAGACCTGCAGGTGGACCTAGAGTCTGCAAGCATAGACGATCTTGGCAACACGCAACACACAGTAAATGTCGAGCAGATGACGGAGATGGTAAACAAGGTTACGTCTGATCTGATTAAACGGGGCAAGCTTCTCATAGTTCTTGGCGGAGAGCACTCACTCACATATGCCACATACACTGCGTTTCCAAAGAATACTGGGTACATAGTTTTTGACGCCCATTACGATTTGAGGGCGCACTATGCGGGAGTGAAACTAAGTCATGCGGCATACCTCAGACACATAGTTGAAAAAAACGGGGCAGATAACATCATACACGTGGGCGCTCGCGCCTTCGTCTCTGAGGAGCTTGCATTCTTGAAGGAAAATAAAATCAAGACCATCACTGACAGGAACATACGGGATGGAAACGGGCCGAAGATGGTAAAAGATATGCTGTCCACATTTGATAAGACGTACGTAAGTGTTGATTTGGACGTTCTTGACCCTGCTTTTGCGCCGGGAGTGGGGAACCCCGAGGCAGTCGGAATAACATCAAGGGAGCTGTTTGACATGATTCAAGCCATGGATGGCCACAAGATCCCCTGCCTTGACATAGTTGAGCTGAATCCGACATATGATAACGGCGCCACTGCATCTTTGGCGGCAAAGTTAATGTCCACAATGATTGCAATGACTATTAAATAGACTTGATCAGAATACAAAACGACAAATGCTTAACAATCTGAGGGACTCGTTAAAGCCGCATCTTGAAAAACTCGGGCATGGTTTTGCCTCGACTGGACTATCTCCAAACTTTTGGACTGCGACGGGACTGGCGTTTGCATTTGCGTCCGCAATACTTTACGCCCTAAATCTGAACATCATGTATGCCGCGGTATTTGGTGGCGTGCTGCTTTTGGTGTCTGGATTTTTTGATGTAATTGACGGTCAGGTTGCCCGCGTCACAAAAAAGGTATCAAAAAAAGGTGGCTTTCTTGATTCGGTGTTCGACAAAGTTGCCGAGGTCGCCATATTTCTTGGGCTGCTAGTTGGAAATTTTGCAGAGCCATACTTGGTGTTTTTGGCAATAACTATGTCGTTACTTGTGAGCTATTCCCGCTCCAGGGCGGAATCACTTGGAGTAAAGCTACAGGGGATAGGAATAGGGGAGCGAGCGGAGAGGCTACTGGTTATTGCCATAATAGGGATGATTCCGGGGCTGATGGAGTATGCCATAGCTATCGTAGTGATAATTGCTGCAATCACATTCATTCAAAGAGTTATAGTTACGGCAAAAAATATCTCGGACTAGCGTAGTCGTCCTGCCTGTCTTCTGGAATCTGCAGATCTTATCTTTAGTATTCCAAAGTGGATTGCACATGATATGCAGTACCATTTTAGGACTTTGGGCGCTGCGATGTATGCACCTTGCGCTCTAAGCTCGCGCGCTAAAGACTGTTCTACTAGGCTCAATCTGGATGTTACCTTCTTTGCCTTGTCTTTTGGTACGGTTGCACCGCAGTTGGTACACTGAATACGATCCGACGATCCTTTGCCGCCCTTTCGACGTCCTCTGCTTGCGCGTTTTAGTGGCATGGCTTCCATTCATAGTGCCTCTTTATAATCTTGTTCGATATCTGTGAGGGCTACTTTGGAGTTACAGTGTATACGTCAAGCTCGTTTTCTGCGTCTATTTTGTATGATGATATTTTCGTAAAATCATACTGTTTGATTCCCTTTACCTTCGAATACAAGACCCCTCCTATCACGAGGGTGTTTGGCTTTGCAAACGAGTTTATCTTAGAGCACGTGTTTACCGTGGCGCCGAATATGTCGTCAACTGATGATGTAGCTATTATTGCCACGCGTACCGGTCCATATGTGGCACTTGTTCTGTAGCTGAGCTCTGGAAGGTCTTCTGATTTGAGAAGGGAGTTGATTTTGTCCCTTGTCTCAATTACCCTCATGTTGCATTTGAGCATCTCCTCGAACGGACCAATCTCTGTAGTGTCTGTTTTTGGGAAATAGTACAAAAGAGCGTCCCCTATGTTCTTGACGACGACTCCGCCATTCTGCGTGATGACAGTTGCCAGTGTATTCAGGAAGATCGAGTAGAACTTGCTCGTCTGCAGGTCGGTAAGTTTTGATGTGAGCTTGGTTGAGCCCACTATGTCGACAAAGCATACGCAATAGTTTGAGCTGTACTGGGAGAATTGCAGAAGGACGTCTTTTTGCTGCTTGATTATGTCCTCGCGTTCCTTGATTTTAAACAGCGAATCTTGGATTTTTTCTGCCATTTGGTCAAAGGCGCCGGACAGCTGCCCGATTTCGTCGTTTGTCGATATGTTCGTTCTGACATCAAAGTTGCCGCTTGCCAGCACGTTTGCCGCATCCCTGAGCTTGAGTAATGGTTTTGAGATCTGCTTTGAAAGAAAGTACGCAACAACTGCAACCAGCGTGGTAATCACAGCGCCGATGATCATTATGTTCTCTTGGAGTGTGAACAGCGGCTGCAGGATCTCCTGATCATCTATTTCCACAAGCAAGACAATTCCAAAATCCTCCATGCAGTTCGATGAGCCAAACACGTCGGCCCCGCGGTAGTCAAGATACAGTCCCTGGTGATTCGCCCCGTTTGAAAAACAGATTCCTACCGGCACCGTATCTACTTTCTGTGTAAACGCAGCACCTTCGATGAATCGAGATTCTGAAATCATCAGTCTGTTTTGGCCTACGATGTATGACTCTCCAGTACTTCCAAGCCCCAGCCGGTTCATCAGGATTTGATCAATCGTGTCTGTGTTCATGGTGACAATCACAACACCTGCAGCTTCTTGGTCCCTTGGCTTGTCGAATATCGGGGTGGCTGCGATGAGCAGTCTTTTTCCGTTCTCGTGTACTATCTCGATAAACGGTTCATGAATGCCTCTGGTGAATGCAGATTCTACGAGGAAGTCTTTTTTTGTTTTTGTGTTGATGAGTGAAAACAGTCTCTTGCCGTCCTTGCTTACTATCTCCACATTCTCCAGATCATTTGCGCCGCCAATGCTTGACTCAAATGCCTGAATCTGAATTAAAAAGTCGATTCTCCTGTTGCTGATGCCCTCTGTAAACGTTTCCTCGTCTTCAACTGCGTTAAATTGATTCACGAGGCTTCGTATCATAGGATCGGTGGCAATTACCTGGATTTGCTGCAGTTTTGAGTTAAGCGTGCTTCTTACGGAATCTCCGCGTATTGCAGACTCGCTGTTAAGCTGATCCATTATCCTCTCCTCGACGATGATGTGCGCATAATGAATTGAGAACGCTATTGTGATTCCAATGCCTGTGAGGGATACGAAAATAACCAGCGAGACGAGCTTTTTGTCCATCGTCACGGGGAGCGGCTTTCTCATACAGGTACTCAAAAAAGTTAGAATATCTCTTTTTCCTAGATTGTTACAAAGTGAATTTATCCAAGTTGTTCTAACTATAATCATGCGTGGACTATGTCACGTCTGTCTCGCCTCCAACACGGAGTTGGTGGTGGAGAGGGGAAAGATAATGTGCCGGGAATGTTCTCAAAAGCAAAAAACTAAATCCTGATTCCAGACGAGCAAGACAAATGAGGATCGGAATACTCTCGCATTGCACCATAGATGAGATAAGGGTATCAGGTAACAAGTACACATTGGCAGGCGGCCCTGCCCTTTATTGCGGTCTTGCAGCAAGACGGTTCGGCTTTGATGTGTCGCTTTACACAAAGTTCGGTCCAGATTTCAGCCATCTGGACGTTTTTAAAAAAAATAAAATCTTGCTAAATGATGCACTGTCAGAAAAACCGACCACCAAGTTTGTCTTGGACATAAAGGGTACTGAAAGAACACTCTGGCTTCATAATGTCTGTGATCAGATACCGTATGAGAAAATCAACGCGGATGGAGTACTTGTAAGTCCAGTGTTTGACGAGGTGTCTCAATCTGATTTTGCCAGCATCCAGAAAGACAGCGAGATGGTTTTTCTTGATCCGCAAGGGTTTCTCAGGCGAGCGGATACTGAAAAAAAGATATTTTACGAAAAAACAAATCTTGTTCTGACAAACGTCTCAGTAATAAAGGCGGATCCTGAGGAAGCACATCACCTGACTGGCTTGCAAGGACTTGATGCCGCGCTTGCACTACACAAGAAGGTCAAACACGTGCTTTACACTAACAAGCGTGATGTGTCTATGTTCTACAAAAACAAAATGTATTCGATAACCTTGCCCAACATGGAAATCTATGATACCGTCGGTGTAGGTGATATTTTCACCTCAACCTTTTGCTGCACGCTCTTAAAAGAAAAAGATGCGCTATGGGCACTGAGCTTTGCAGGGGGAGCAGCGCAAGCCGCTTTGGAATCAAAGGAGGTTGGAATAGACAAGGTTCCTCCAAGGGGGGCGACTGAAACAAACGGCGCCTACTTTTACAACACGCTAAAGTTCAAGGATGTATAGTTTTTTTATTACCGTATTTGTTATTGATGTGTGAACCTTGGCATTTCTGGGTCGAGCCCAACCGACATCGCTGTGAAAACGATAAAGACAATACTTGACGATTATGGCATCTCTTCAACATACGTCGGAAACAAGCCAAAAAAGGACGTAGACAGCATAATCGTTACCGGCGGGGACAGGGGGGTGCGTAACTATTTCCACAAGACGCCAAATCCGGAGATTCCAGTCATCGGGGTAAGTGAATCCGAGACTAGCGGTTTTCTGGCACAGATTGATCTAAAGGAATTCTCGGCGTATGTTAGCAGAATAAAAAAGGAAGATTATCAGATAGGTGAGTTTACGCGTCTTGGTGTAAAAATAGACGGAAAACAGGCATATTCTGTCATAAACGATGTTGCGGTATTTCCTTCAAAAAGTGCCATGCTGATGGAGCACATTTTACGCGTGAACAGTGAGGAGGTCTGGCACGACAGCTCAGACGGGGTGATCGTCTCGACCCCAGTCGGTTCTTCTGCGTACTCGATGTCCGCGGGAGGGCCTATGATATTTCAGGACTCGCCAGTTTTTGGAATAGTATCTGTCAACTCACTTGATATTACAAGGAGGCCCCTTATTGTGTCGGATTCGAGCACGATTGAGATCGACGATGTTTCCGCAAGGCTTTACTGTGAAGTGGTGCTTGACGGAGTTGACAGGTTGAGAATCAACAACACGCTAGAGTGCACAAAGTCAGTGCCACCTGCAAGGGTGATAAAAATGAAAAAGGATTCCAGTGCTGTCTCTGCGCTAACAAAAAAAGTAAAGCTGGCAGAAGATCTGCTCAACATGCCGCCTAGCTCAAAATTGCTGCTCAAAACATTAGAGTATGAGGGCTCGATGACCCAGAAGGACCTTGCACAGAAAACAGTCCTGCCTGATAGGACGGTGCGCCTTGCGCTGAGGCACCTTTTGGACAAGGGTTATGTGAAAAAGAAGATATCGATAAGGGACGCAAGGCAAAAGATCTACGAAATTACCAAGATGGATTAGTTGGGCGCGTTTTTATCTGCGGACGCTCTCACAAACGCTTCAAAGGACTCCTCTGGGAATCCCGGACGGCTGTTGAATTCGGGGTGGAACTGGACGCCAAAGTAGAATCTGTGGGACGGTATCTCGAGCATCTCCATTCGCTTTGAGCTGTCGCTGTCTGCGGAAAACACCATTCCGTTTTTCTCGAACAGGTCAAGGTACTTTGTGTTTATCTCGTATCTGTGTCGGTGCCTGCGACTTACCTTGTTTGCCTTGTATGTTTTGTGTGCAAGGGTGTCGCCCTTGACAAATATTTCGTGTGCCCCAAGTCTGAGCGAGCCGCCCATGTTTGACACCGTCTTCTGTTCTGGCAAAAGATCCACAATCGGGTGTGCAGTCTTTGAATCAAGCTCGGTGGAATTTGCATCATTGAGGTTGCACACATGCCTGCCAAAGGCTACGGCTGCAAGCTGAAACCCAAAACAAATCCCGAGATACGGGATGTTTTTCTCTCTGGCAAAGTTGGCAGTTTTGATTATTCCTTCAGCTCCCCGGTTTCCAAACCCTCCGGGAACCAGTATGCCGTCAAATTTTGAGAGTCGCTCTACATTCCCATTGATATCCTCAGAGTCAATCCACTCAATGGATACTGTTTTTCCGATTTTTGCTCCTGCGTGTTTTAACGCATGGTTTACGCTCACATAGCTATCTGCCAGGGTAACATACTTGCCCACCATGGCGATCTTGACCTCATCGCGGGCATCCTCAAATGATCTTATCACCGCATTCCACCGGTCCCAGTTTTCCGAGGTGTTAACAAGCCCAACTTTGCCGAATTTTGTAAATATTGTGTTTACAATTCCCTGGTCGTACAGAATTTGCGGCACCATAAAGATGGATTTGACGTCGTGACATGAGAAGACGTCTTTTGCCGTCACGTTGGTGAACATTGAAATCTTTTTCTTTGTCGATTCAAGAAGCGGTGTTGAGCATCGGACTGCCATCAAATCGGGCTGGATTCCTATCCTGCGCAGCTCCTGAACGCTGTGCTGCGTTGGTTTTGTCTTTTGTTCCCCTACCACGTCGAGTGATGGCGCCAAAGTGACATGGACAAAAAGGACGTTTTCAGAGCCGTCTTCAAGGCGCATCTGCCTTAGTGCCTCTAGGAAAGGAAGACTCTCTATGTCCCCTACAGTTCCACCACATTCCACCACCAGAACATCCAGTTTTTCGTCCTCTGCTATTTTCCGGATCCTTCGCTTTATCTCGTCTGTGACATGCGGAATTATCTGGACGCATGCGCCAAGGTATTCGCCCCTCCTTTCAGCCTCTATTACCGTTGAGTATATCTGGGCTGTCGTTATGTTGTGGTTTTTTGACAGGTTTTGATTCAAAAACCTCTCGTAATTACCAATGTCCATGTCGCATTCACCACCATCCTCGGTGACAAAGACTTCGCCGTGAGCTATCGGGTTCATCGTGCCTGCATCGTAGTTCAGATATGGATCGATCTTTACGCAGGAGACTTTTTGATCTGACAGCTGCAAAAGTTTGGCAATTGATGATGTGACTACGCCTTTGCCAAGTCCAGACATAACTCCTCCAGTTACAAAGATGAATTTTGTCTGCACATTTGCAGATGGAAAGTGGTGTTTTTAATTCTTTATTTGTCGCATCTCCACCCTAGAGCAAAAATTTTAATCCACATGTAATTTCTTGAAGAGGGTTGTTTTTTGAAGAAATCTGGGTTACGCTAGTGGGCAGTATTGCGTCCGCCTTGGTCTCGGTAAGCTTTATTCCTCAAATAATAAAAGGGTACAGAACAAAACGGCTTGCCGACGTATCTTACCTTCTTATGATTCTGATCTCAATGGGTATGGGGTTGTGGATTGTGTATGGGATTGAAAAGCAGGACTTTGTCATAATAGGTGCGAACATAGTGACTGTGATACTGAACATGATACTGCTCGGCATGAAAGTCAGATACTCAAAATAGTTACTTTGTCGCATTTTTTAATCTGCGTGTGAATGATGCGACTGTCTTTTCGAGGTTCTTGCTCGGAGTCTTTTCAATCAGTTTTATGAGCGCGCTTCCGACTATAACCGCATCGGCTCCGTTTTTTACATAGTTTCTAACGTCGCTTGGAGTCGAGACCCCAAATCCAATGCCTACTGGAATTCTTTTTTTTGCCGCCCGTTTTGTTCTTTTTAACGCGTCCAAGGTGTACTGCTGTATCTTGGTTTGAACGCCCGTTGTCCCAAAGACAGAAACAAGATACAAAAACCCGGTGCACTTGGAGACGATTTTTTTAAGCCTAGCCTCACGCGTGTTTGGCGATACGAGAAACACCGTCTCGATTTTGTGTTTTTTTGCCGCCCGCACGTATTCTTTTGATTCTTCCACGGTCATATCTGGCGTTATGAACCCGTCTATTCCAGCATCCTTTGCCATTTTGAAGAACTGGTCGTATCCGCGATGATACAGTATGTTGGTGTATGTCATTAGTATTAGAGGAATCTGCGTCTCTTTACGGATTTTCCTTACCAGGGAAAGAAAATGGCTCATCTTAGTTCCCCGTTCAAGTGATACGTTGCTGGCGTTTTGGATTACTGGTCCATCAGCTAGCGGGTCGGAGAATGGGAATCCTAGCTCGATTATATCTGCTCCCCCCACGACGAGCCCTCTGACGATTTGCATGGTGCTTTTTTCGTTTGGATATCCGACCATGATGTATGTGATGAGAGCTTTCTCATTCTTTGCCCGAAGATCAGCAAACTTGGCCTTGATTCTAGAAGTTTCGTTTGACATATTCTTCCACCACCTCGACATCCTTATCGCCTCTCCCAGACAGCGTAACTATCACTGTGTGGGATTTTGGCATTGATCTTGCCGTCTTGATTGCCTGGGCTACAGCGTGAGCAGACTCTAGCGCAGGAATAATTCCCTCGGTCTTTGTTAAAAGCAAGAATGCGTCTATTACCTCCCTATCTGTCGCACTGGTATACGTGACACGCTTTTTGTCCTTTAGGTAAGAATGCTCAGGCCCGACCCCGGGATAGTCAAGACCTGCAGATATGCTGTGCGTCTCTTTGATTTGCCCTTCGCTGTCCTGCAAAAGGTACGTCATCATGCCGTGTAGGACACCTTTTGAGCCGGCGCTGAGAGTCGCAGAGTGATAGTTCGTTTTAAGACCTCTGCCCGCAGCCTCGACTCCTATTATCTCTGCGTCAGAATCTATGAGCGGATAGAACGTGCCTATTGCATTTGAGCCGCCTCCGACGCAAGCAATTACGGCATCTGCATTTTTGCGCATTTTCTTTAGCTGTGTTATTATCTCCTTTCCTATCACCGACTGAAAGTCTCTGACCATTACCGGGTACGGATGCGGTCCGACCGCCGAGCCAAGCAGGTAGTACGTGTTACCAACATTGGTTATCCAGTCCCTAATTGCCTCGTTAATCGCGTCTTTTAGGGTCTGAGAGCCGCTTTTGACTGCGTGGACCTGGCACCCAAGGAGGTTCATTCTAAAAACGTTCAGCTTTTGGCGCAGAGTGTCTTTGTATCCCATGTATACTTCGGCCTTTAGGCCAAGCGCCGCGCACGCCATGGCAGTTGCAACTCCGTGCTGACCCGCCCCTGTCTCTGCTATTATCCTAGTTTTTCCCATGCGTTTTGCCAGAAGCGCTTGGCCTAGAGTGTTGTTTATCTTGTGGGCCCCACCGTGGAGAAGATCCTCGCGTTTTAGGTAGATTCGCGCCCCGCCTACCGTCTCTGTGAGGTTTTTTGCATAGTATAGCGGCGTTGGCCTGCCGGCATACTCTGTGAGGTAGTAGTTTAGCTCTTTTTTGAAGACGGGGTCGTTTTTGTATTTGAGATAGTTTGATTCGAGTTCCTCGATTGCAGGAACAAGTGTCTCTGGAATGTATTTGCCTCCAAACTCCCCGAACTGGCCGTCTCTTGGAAACCTTATCTTCATATGGCTCCCACCAGTCGCCTTACCGCCTCTTCAACGTCCGCACTCTTCATTATGCTTGAGCCTACCAAAAACGCATCCGCCCCGCAACTCTTTAGGAACAACACATCCGAGGGGGACCCTATGCCGCTTTCTGTCAGTATGATTCTGTCTTTTTTGTGCCCTTCGAGGATCTTTTTTGTCGTGTTGATATCGATTTCAAGGGTGTCAAGGTTCCGGTTGTTGATTCCTATCAGATCAGCTCCTATCTTCAGAGAGTTCTCAAATTCTGACTTTGTGTGTGATTCCACTAAAACCTTTAGGTTTTTCTTATGGCCGTACTCTACAAACTCTTCTATGTCATTTAGCATTCCGTTATCAAACAATGCCTGGATAAGTAGTATGTAATCTGCTCCAATTCTCTTCGCTGCATCTATTTGGACCTTATCTACCACTATGTCTTTCATTAACATCGGTATCTTAAACTGCTTTCTTATTTCCATAAAGTACTTTGGCGATCCATTAAACAGGTACGGCTGCGTCAGAACTGAAAGAGCCAAGGCGCCGCCTCGGATCATGTCACCTGCAATCTTTACGGGGTCTGACTTTTGGCGTATCTCGCCAAGCGACGGGGACGAAAACTTTACTTCGGTGATGAGTGATGCGTGCTTGTTGCTCTTGATTGACTCTATCAAATCAAACGGCGACTGCTGCAGAGATTCTGAAATATCGTACGTCCCGTCTGATATTGCCTTCTGAGAATTCGCTACTAACTTTTGCAAAGTGTTTGCTATGTTGGTTCAGCCTCTTTGATTTTCTCTATGTTGCCGCACGTTTTTACATAGTCGGCAAAAAACGAGTGCGCCCTGCCGCTTTCAAGTGTCTGCCGAGCAATGTCTATGCCCTCCGCAAAATTGTCTGCCATGTTTGCGACAATCAACCCTCCTGCTGAGTTGAGAATTGTAATCTCTTTCATGGAACGATTTGCAGTTCCATTAAGTACTGATAAAAAAGCTTTGATTGCTTCTTGTTTTGTGGATACCTGTAGGTCTGCAAGGGACGATCTGTGCAAGCCCAGTTCCTGCGGATCAAGTACGGTGCTCTGAATGTCGTTGTTTTTAAGAAGGCAGACCCTGTTTTTTGCTCCAGTTGAGAGCTCATCCAGTCCGTCTCCTGAGTGAACAGTCATGATGTTTTGCGCCCCACGTCTCTTTAGCAGCATGATAATTCTCTGCAGATATTCGTCCGAAAATACGCCGATCATCTGATTTTTCACCCTTGCCGGATTGCACAGTGGGCCAAGCAAGTTGAACGCGGTTCTGCTACCGAGCATCCTTCGCGCCGCGGCAACGTGCTTCATTGCTGGATGAAATTTCTGAGCAAACAAAAATGCAATTCTGTGCTCTTCTATCATCCTTGTTGCAGTTTCCGGCCCCATGTTGAGATCAATCCCGAAATGCTCAAAAATGTCCGCGCTGCCAGAAACGCCGGATGCCGAACGGTTGCCGTGCTTTGCCACGTAACCACCAGCTGCTGCAATGACGAATGAGGATGTGGTGGATATGTTGAACGTGGACAGTCTGTCTCCACCCGTACCGCAAACGTCGATTATGGTCCCCCTACACCGCGGTTCGATATGTATGCCAAACTCATCCATCTTTGAGAGCATTGCAAACAGCTCATCGTCGGTCTCGCCCTTCTTTGTCAATAATTGCAAAAACTCTGCCTTCTCTTCGTCAGAAACAGTCTCGGACAGTATTTGATTCATAGAATCGGCCGTCTCCTCAAGGCTCAGATCCTTGCCTTCGCGTAGTTTCTTTATGGATTGGCTGATCATTTTTTTATCCGCCTGACAAAGTTTTCCAGTATTTTTTTTCCTTCGGTGGTAAGGATGGATTCTGGGTGGAACTGGACCCCCTCAATCATGTATTCTTTGTGAGATACCCCCATCACCTCCCCATCGTCTTCTGCAAATGCTGTTATCTTGAGAACGTCTGGGATTACCGTCTTGTCGCCCACAAGCGAGTGGTATCTCGTAGCCCTGAACGGGTTTTTGACCCCTGAGAAAATAGTGTCGCCAAAATGCTTTATCTGGCTTGTCTTTCCATGCCTTACGTTTCCGGCGTTTACTACCTTGCCGCCGAATGCGTGTATTATTCCTTGGTGGCCAAGGCAGACTCCTAAGATGGGAGTATTGGGCCCAAGGTTGGTGATGACATCGGTGCATATTCCAAAATACTTTTTGTCCTCCGGTGTTCCGGGCCCAGGAGATATCACTATTGCGTCGTAGTTGCTCTTTTTTATCTGCTCAAGCGTTATCTTGTCGTTTCGTATGACATCGGATTCTACTCCAAGCTCGCCCAGTATCTGGGCTATGTTGTATACAAAAGAATCATAGTTGTCAATTATCAGAAACTTCATTTCGATGCCTCCTTTAGCGCAGTAATCATGGCCCCTGCCTTGTGAGCGGTCTCTTTGAACTCTCCTTCCGGGGTTGAATCGGCAACAATTCCCGCACCGCTCTGTATGAATCCGCGTTCTCCGTCCAAAAATATGCTCCTGATGGCAATCGCAAAATCGCAGCACCCATTGTTTGAAAAGTATCCGACCGCACCCGCGTACTGACCCCTATTGTCCGGTTCTAACTCATTGATTATTTCCATTGCCCTTACCTTTGGGGCACCGCTTACGGTTCCTGCAGGGAACACTGCCTCAAAGGCAGAGAACATGTCATGGCGCTCATCCAACGTTCCTACTATGTGAGTCACAATGTGTTGAACGTGGGAAAACCGCTTTATCTGCATGAGCTCCTTTGCATGAACGCTACCATACCTGCAGACCCTGCCTACGTCGTTTCTTCCTAAATCCACCAGCATGGTGTGTTCTGCCAGCTCTTTTTCGTCATTTAGCAGTTCTTCTTTGAGCTGTTCATTTTTTGCCTCATCGTCTGTTATCTTTCGGGTTCCTGCAATTGGGAACGTCTCTACGGTATCTCCCGTCACCCTTACGAGCATTTCAGGAGAGCAGCCTATGCATATTTTTTCACCAAACTTTACATGATACATGTAGGGCGACGGATTCAGGATTCTGAGTTCTTTGTATATGCGCAATATGTCGCCCGATGCCGTAAAGTTGAACCTTCTTGAAAGCACCACCTGAAAGATGTCGCCGTCATGGATGTATTTTTTAGCTTTTGTCACAATCTTTGCAAACTCTGACTCGTCCGTGTTCGTTGTGATCTCAGACAGAGTCACCGTGCCGAAATTTCTATCAGATGTTTTGATTTGGCCGATTCTGTTATCATCATAATAAAAATAAAGGGACTCTTTTGTCTTGTTATCGTACAGTATGCCATCCTGATAAATTCCAAACTCCATCAGCGGCTTTTCGTCATCTCTGATCGGAATGTTTTCGTACATCTTTATTGCATCGTAGTTTATTATTCCGACTGCACCGCCAAGATACCTAAACGATGTGTTGTCTGTGCGGCGAATGAACTTTTTTAGCTCGGATATTGGGTTGTCGGTACGGATTGTTTTTGTCACGCCGTCTTTACTTTGTATGACTATCCTGTCCTTGTATCCGCGCACTATTGTTTCCGGATCAAAGCCGATGATTGACGTCTCGGCAAGCTCTTCTGGGCCGGTAAGCGATTCAAACAGAAACGTATTGGCGTAATGGCGTTCAAGTTTTGAATAAATCTCAAATTGAGTTCCGGGTAACCCTAGGGGTATTACTTTAGGTTGAGAGTTTCCAAAGGTGGCCACCCATGGCATCTGTGGGCTTTGCGGTCTATTTAATAATTTCAACTGCCAACGGATTTGAGATCACGCAGTTTCTACGAATTGTTTTACACACGTGCGTTTCTAACAAATTACGGTATGGTACGGTACCTTTATATGCGATCTGGGCGTATGTGGATCATGAGTCAGATGCTCCTTGGCAAGTCAAAAGAACGCGTGCTTTACTCTGAATTGCGCTTTGATAGGCCGAAAATTGAGCTCAAAAGCTCTGCAAGCGAGGCAGTTTGCCGCCTGTGCGGTTCCGGCCTAAAGGAAGGAATCGGTCTGTCTGCAAGGAAGATAGGCGGCAAGGTCATTTTTGTGTGCAGCACACACGGCGTATGATCCAGTCGTGGATTGCAAGCGCCATCTGCGGCGAGTTTTGATATTGTGGCTAAATTGGGCTAGTTATTGCGCCTTGAGCAGCTGAGCCCACAAGGGATGCGTATTTTGCAAGTGCCCCCGACTCGTAGTTTGGCTTTCTTGGTCTCCAGGATGCGCGCCTTGATTCCATCTCCTCCTTCGATATGTTGAGATCTATCTTGTTTGTAGCCGTGTCTACTGTGATCTCATCGCCGTCCTTGACCAGTGCTATGTTGCCCCCGACAAACGCTTCTGGGGCCACATGGCCTATCATAAAGCCGCGCGTTGCGCCTGAAAACCTGCCATCAGTTACCATCGCGACCTTTTCCCCAAGGCCCTGGCCTACCAAGGCGGCAGTCACTCCCAACATCTCCCTCATTCCCGGGCCGCCTTTTGGTCCCTCGTACCGTATCACGACGACATCTCCGGGTATTATCTGACTCTTGGAGACTGCGTCAAAGGCGTCCTCTTCCCTATCGAAGACCTTTGCCTTTCCTGTGAATGAGGTGATCTTTACTCCGGACATTTTGACCACGGCGCCGTCCGGGGCAAGCGAGCCGTGGAGTATGACTGCAGTTCCCATTTTGTATAGGGGCGAGTCGATTGGTTTTACTATGTTGCTCTCCTGCTGCGGCGGGAGTATGATTGTGTCAAGGTTCTGCTTCATCGTCTTGCCAGTTACCGTCATGACGTTCTCGTGGAGGAGGTTTTTGTCCAGCAGTTTTTTGAGAATCAGCGGCACTCCGCCCACCTTGTCAAGGTCGTTCATGACATACATTCCGCCGGGCTTTAGGTCTGCAATGTGCGGTATTCTTTTTCGTACCCTCTCAAAATCGTCGTATGTGAGCTTGACGCGCGCCTCGTGCGATATTGCTAGAAGGTGTAAAATCGCGTTAGTAGAGCCGCCTACCGCGTTTAGGATTGTGATTGCGTTCTCAAATGCCTCAAACGTGAGTATGTCTCTGGGCTTTATTCCGCTCTCAAGAAGCCTTGCCGCCGCAACGCCTGTGTCGTAGACTACTTTTTCTCGTCTTTCGTCCTCCGCTGGCGGACTTGCGCTTCCTGGCAGCGAGAGCCCAAGTGCCTCAGATATTGATGCCATGGTGTTTGCCGTAAACATACCTCCGCAGGATCCAGCCGTGGGACATGCGTAATTTTCAATGTTTTTTAGCGCCTCCAGCGTGAGCTGTCCTGCGTCGTATGCGCCTACTGCCTCGTACACATCTTGGACGGTAAGCTGCTTTCCCTGATAGGACCCCGGCATTATCGTGCCGCCGTATACGAATATTGATGGAAGGTTCAGCCTTGCCATTGCCATCATGGTTCCCGGCAGGCTCTTATCGCACCCCGCTATTCCGACAAGACCATCATATTGGTGCGCCCTCACCATAAGCTCTATTGAATCGGCGATTATCTCCCTGCTTACCAGCGATGACTTCATCCCCTCGTGGCCCATGGCAATGCCGTCGCTTACAGCTATTGTGCTAAACTCCCTTGGCGTTGCGCCTGAATCGTGAACTCCCTCCTTTGCCTTTTGTGCCAGCCTCCCAAGGTGTATGTTGCACGGGGTAGCCTCGTTTCCGGTGTGCGATACCCCTATGAACGGCCTGTCCAGGTCCGTGTCGGTAAGACCCATTGCCTTGTACATGGCACGGTGCGGGGCGCGGGACGTGCCCTCAACTACGTTTCTGCTCGATATTTCCATGTAAACTCTACAATAAGTCTAATTGATGCGGCATATTAGATTTTACTCGATTCCCAAATCCAGTATTTATCTTCGAATCACTTGAGCGTCTAGTTCCCGTAGCTGATCTTCGATCTCAGTCTGGTTTTGGTTTCCATACGAGATGAGTACCCTGTCGTCCTCATTGAGGACATAGTCTGCTATGCTGTCTACCTTTTCATGGTTTACGTAGAATTTCAGAGAATAGTCAGAGTCGGTGCAGAATGTATGTGCCGGCGTCCTGTCTGGGAATATGACGCACTCGTCAGTCAGCCCCATCCTTATGGACTCAAAGAGAAAACCGAGCGGCACGTTTGTGGCGTGGCGGTGTATTGTCTCGCCGTCCTGTCCCTCAAAGTGTATGAACGGGCTTTTTACCTGATAGTCTGGGCGCGAAAAGTCGAACTTGTCTCCGTGTATCCTCATGAGGAGCGATGCGTGCTCGTGTGCATCACCAAGCCTTCCGAACTCTTGGGTGGTAGTAGATGTGTCGATAAAGTGGAGCGTTGCGTATCCGACTATGGTGGCGACAGTTGCTAAAACCGCAAGGCCTATTGCCATGTTTTTGCGCTTTTGCCTTGACTGCTTGTCGGCAAATCTTTCGCGTCTTTCTTCGCGTCCCTCGCGCTCTTTCTTGTCCTTATTTTTCCCCATGAATCAAACAGTCTGAAAAATTTACCCTAATTAATCAATCGCATCAGTGAGCCTATAAATTGTAAGACCAGTATGTGACAAACAATATAATAAAATCAGACGATTTCTTCGATCATGAACTGCATATTCTGCGAGATCATCGGTGGAAGAAGGGAGGGGCACTTTGTATACGAGGATGAATCGCACGTGGCGTTTTTAGACAAATATCCGATTGACAAGGGGCACACATTGGTAGTTCCAAGGTCACATCATGAGAAAATCACCGATATGGACGATAACATGGTGGGGAATCTGTTCTCAAAGGTGCCACAAATAGCAAGGGCCATAGCAAAAACAACGCATGCCGACGCATTCAGCCTTGCGCAGAACAACGGCAGGGCGGCAAAGCAGATCATACCGCATGTGCACATACACATAATTCCAAGGTACAACGAGACGGGCTCGATGTGGACAAAGCGCACCATTCCGTCCTCGGACGATCTGAACAGCCTGGCGCAGCAGATCAGGCAGAATTTTGCCTAGTGCCTCTCAGAATTTAGCATTTTTGAAATCTCGTCCAGCAAGCCAAATACCTTGTCCGACCTTTTTATGCCTGCCCTGTCAAGCTCCTCGGCTAGCTCGGCCAGTATGGAGTGATGCGTGCGTGGCTGCAGGTAAAATCGGTGCGTCTCTTCTCTGATTTTTTTTATCTGCTCTTTCTTTCTGTCCACCTCGTCCTTGGTCCTCTGCACTATGAGCTCCTGGTACAGCAGCTTTTCCTTCATCCGCTCGTGCTCGTCTTCGAGGCGCGCTATGAGGATGTCTGCCTCGTCCTTTGTAAGACGCCTTAGATCCACGTCATGCCTTCGGCTGGACTCTGAACCGTTTTTGCTTGACACGTCTGTTTTTTTGTCTATCTGTGATTTGACCTAAATGTTGTTTATACGAACGCACAGTTTCTGGCAGGTTTGTTTGTTCGCAACAAAAAGACTAGTCTTAAAAGATTCTTTTCTATTATGTGTGATCACATGCCATTTGAGATTCTGATTGCAGAAGACAACGAATACACGGCAAAACAGTACAAGGTGGCCCTGGAAAAGAGGAACCACAAGGTGATACTGACAAAGGACGGAGTAGAGTGCATCGATTACTACTCTAACGAGGCAAAATATGACGAGTTTTTCAGAAAGTCAAAGGCACCCCCGTTTGACATAGTGTTGCTCGATCACGACATGCCAAGAAGGTCGGGGGCCGACGTTGCAAGGGACATACTTGAAATGCGCCCGAATCAGAGGGTGATATTTCTGTCCGCCTATGGAAACGGCATAATGCAGAAACTAAAGGATCTGCGCGACGACACGGTCCAGATAGTCCAAAAACCGTTTTCGCTCAACTTCCTGATCCGAAAAATCGAGGGGGCCAGCATACGCAACAAAATCATAAACGCGCAGGATGGTAACGTGATGACTGCGTCTCAGGACGTCGCCGCGATAAGATAATCGGACCATACAAAACGCCGGCCTTGTGCCGCTCTGGAACTAGGAAAACCGGCAAAATTCCATCGTTGCTATATGTCATCAAATTTTGTTCTAAATTGTGAACACCTGCTGGCATAAGAGACACATGCGTTCTAAATCAGGCGAAATTTTGGCCGCCATTTTGCTTGCGGCTGTGGCAGCAACGGTATTCTTTACGCCTTATGCTGCCGCCGAGACCATACACGTGTACGTACAAAAGATGCCGCCTCAATGGCAGAATGAATTTGACAGCGTTCTGCCAGATGCCATGCAGTACTGGCAGAACAAGATTCCCAAGCTTACATTTGAGGTTGTAAGATTCGTTGGAGACTCTGACGTGGTGGTGGAATGGGCAAGCCAGCACAAGGACGGAAGGCTAGGATACTATTCGACAAACACTGCCAACGAGTACGGAAAACCCGTGATGCTTGTGACCGTGGGACATACTCAAGACAAAAAGTGGGGGCTTGCGCCGCCGGACTTTGTCCTTGATGTGGCAAAACATGAGCTCGGGCACGTCGTAGGACTGCCGTACAGCGATAATCCCAACGACATAATGTATCCGACCGTCGAGGATTACGAGTCCTGGCAGCAGATGATTGGACGGGACACAAGAACTGCGGACGGCCCATCTGCGAGCTGGCAAGAAAAATCAGAAAAACACCAAGACCTTGCGGACAAAATGATCCTTCGTGCCGAGTCAAGGCTTGATGTGGTTCATGACAAGTTGATTTTGGCAACGCTCGAAACTACTCCGTTAGACAAACAGGACGAGGCTGCATGGCTGGCGTACTGGTGGGCAAAAAAATACCTTCACGGTGCAGAAAAGATGCATTCAAACGGGGAAGAGTTTGCGCTGGAAGACGACTATCAGAACTCTTACATCGAGTTCAAGTCTGCGTACGATTACGCAAAGAAGGCAGAGGTAAAAATAGATCAGATCTTAAAGTTCGTCGATTCCGGCAAGGGGTCATAAACACGTTTACAGTTTAGCCATTTGGCTGTTTGAGCCTAACTCACGCGCGTTACAAAGACTTGCTAATCTCTCTGCGGAGATACGCAATTGAGTCAAACTCTTGTCAAGATTAATGACGAAATTGATTGCTTGAGGATTTTAATTATTGGTTCGGGTTGTATCTTAGGATGGCTCCGGCCTTGCCGAGGCTTCCGAGCATTGCACCGTACTCTGTGGTGCCTGATATTACCTCGACTTTGGTTCCTACAGGAGTTGCGATAAGCGAGATATAGTCCACAAGATCCTGCGACACTGCTTCACGGTCCATGCTCTTACATTCTGGACACGGCTGGCCAAGCAGCTCCGTCTGCCGCGGAATTATTTTCTGGTTCTCGATTATGTCCTCGACCGTATGGTTGCATCTTTTACACTTTACCTCAAGTCGGTACAGGTTTGTATCGTCTGTGATTAGCAGCGTATCTACTACGTTGTTTTTGAGCAGGCCGAGTATGTCTTTGAGGCCGTATACGCCGAGCCCGGAATGCGAGTTTATCTCGCGAAAGAGCTTTTCGACCAGTTTTTTTTCCTCGGACAGTCTGAAATCCGACAGGACGTCCTGCGCCTTTACAAACGCCTCCCGTATTCCCTCTGACCCAGAGTATGATGTGTCAAGTGTGGCAATCACCATGTTCTGCAGTCTGTATTCCAGATAGTTGGATTTGATAAAATCCTCTTTTGTAGGACCTGGGCCGGACACGATTAGTCCCTTTATCGGATATATGTCGATAAAGAACTCTTTTGTGGTCTCTGCTATTCTGTTGTAATAGTAACTGAGCTCCATCTCCCTTAGCCTTTCGAACCTTCTTGCCGACTGGCCTCCCTGCCTGTGCTTTCCTGCAACACCTGAGCTTGTCTCCCTTAGTACCTCGATTTTATCACCGTGTAGAAGGCCCCAGCCGGCATCCTTTGTATCGATTGCAAGAAATCCTATCAGGTTGTCGTCCTTTAGCATGTCTTTTAGTATGTCCACGTGAAAATGATCATCGCACCTATACAGGAATGTGGAGAGGTCTTTTGGAGGCTCTATCTCCCACACCTTTACTATCTCACTTCCTATCGGACCTCCACCCTCTGGCGGCAGTGCACCGCAGAAGATCACAAGGCCGTGCTCCGGGGTATTTTTGTACATCTTTAGCCGCTGCTGGACCTTGGTTAGGGCATCGACCACGTGTGTTCTGGTAAGGTCCGACTTGATGTTGTCGGCAGTTCCCTGCTCCTCCCGTAGGTTGTTTATCACCATGTGCAGTTGCTTTCCCTTTGGAATGTATACTGTGATTAGTTCTGTGCCCCTTCCCGAAATGCGCGAAAGCTCATCAAGTGTTTTTTTAATTTTGTATAGCTTGACGGAATCTTGCTTTTCTATGTTGATCTTGCCCATCAATTGAGGCATGCTTGGGAACGATATTAAGGAGTTTGGCTGTCTGGTTCCAAAACGGAATTTGTTTTAGCTCCGTTTTGCCGCCCTAGTAATTAATAAAGACGGTTTTGGTGATGCGTGGAAAGTCAGCCCCCCTACCAGATCCCAATTGAGGATTATTCAAGGATGCTCCGGTACCGGTTATCCGAGGAAGGGTTTGGATACGTTGAGGAGCTGGTCTCCAAGATATACATTGAGAGGGACGATTCTATGCGCAATCTTGTGATGCTCGGCATACTGCTCCGGGTAAACATGTGTCAGACAGGCAATATGAAAAACGAGAGCTTGTACCAGGATGTGTCAAAAAAGGCGGCAAGATTTGGAGGGGTGGCGCCGGAATACCTTGCAGGCTGTATCAAAACGCTTGCGATGATGGGGTTTTTAGTGTCAAACCCAAGGTACGAAAGGGGCCTGGCCATCAGCGCGAGGATCGCATCTAGATTCCGTCAAGCGTCTTTCTAAAAACGTCTATTGGTTGGTTACCGGTGATTTTTACGATTTTGCCGTCGCTTATTATTAGAAATGACGGCGTTGCGTTTATCCCTATGCTCTGGCCGAACTTGTATGTGTCAAGGACCTGCTGCCTGTACTTTGCAGAGTCCATGCAGGACTCAAACTCGTCAATGTCCAGCCCGACATTCTGTGCAAACTGATTCAGCGCATCTTTTGTAACCCAGCCTGTGTTCTCGCCATCCCAGTTCTCATATACCTCATCGTGGTACTCCCAGAATTTGTTCTGGTCCTTGGCACAGTGGGACGCCTCTGCTGCCATGACCGATGCAGGGCCGTTTAATGCAAAATCTTGAAAGACCAGATTCGCCTTGCCGGTTTCGATGTACTCGTCCTTTATGGTTTTTAGGCTGGATTCGTGGAACTTCATGCAGTAGGTACATTGATAGTCTCCGTACTCTATTATGGTAATTCTGGCATTGGGCGCACCGTCAACTGGGGAGCCATTTGCCACAAGGTCCTGTTTTGTGAATCCATCCATGTCTTGCTGGTTGCCAAACGTCATTACGGCAAACACTCCTGCCAGAATTCCTATTGCGACAGGAATTGCAACCAGATAGTACTTTTCCACAAACTCTCAGAACCGGTGCGTTTGAAATAGTTTGCTGCTATCGGTCATGGGTTGCCAACGTCCACAGCGCGGAGTTTTTTGCCGCAATCTCTGCAACAAACGAATCATCGGCAGATGCAATTATCACCATGTCGTTCTCTTCTGGATGCAGGCATGAGGCTAGATTCTCTTTTGTCTTCTGATCATCTCTGAAGCAGTCTGCATTGTCGTTTGGAAAAACAAAACGCCCATCGTGGTATCTGAGGGTAGTAGCTCCGATGGCCCCATACAGTATGGCATAGTCTCTCTGCTCCATGCCTGTTTTTGTCGCAAAGGAATACCCTTTGAGCAACAAAGCGTGATTAAACTTGCCGCGAGTGATATCGCACTTGGCAACCCGGCATTCTGCAGGCATTATGCGGGACATTGCGCTTATCAGAGATCTTCCAGTGCTTGTAAGATACGTGCCTGCCCTGACCGAGTCCACCATCTTTTCTTTTTTCAAGTGAAGGATCATGGTTCTCACCGCGCCTTCGCCCATGTGCAACTCCGAGCAAAACGTTGCCCTGCTGACATATTTTTGCGAGTTTAAGATCTGCAGGGCCTTAAACACATGCGGCACAGAAAACGTCAGGACCTTGCTTGTTCCTTTTCTTGAGACGATGTTTTGCAGTGATTGTACTTGTTGCCGCGGATTCATTATATTAATTGGATGAACTATCCAAGAATTTAAATACATTCAACCGGGCACAACCTGCATGTCTATCTCAAAAGAGATTGCTGTCTCTAAAACATCGGTTCCAAAACTTGCACTGCTTGCACTTGCAGCGGTCTTTGTGTTTGGAATGTTTGTTGTAGGGTATGACCAGGGCCACATATTCAGCGTAGCATTTGGCGACCAGGCATACGTTGACATGTACATACACGAGCTCACACATGACATGAGACACGCTGCAGGATTTCCCTGCCATTAGTTGATCTGTCATGAAAACGTCTCTTTTTATCTCAATAATCTTGTTATCCGGATGCGTTGCAGGGGTGGTTCACGGCCTTGTAAATCTGGCAATAGTAGAGCCGTATTTGGACACTGCGATAGGAATTGAAAACCAAAACCTGTTCGCTTCAGGCGAGGCGCAGGACACGCCAGAGTTCTGGGCCGAATACTCTTCATACAGGACGTGGCAGAAGGGCGGCCAGCTGCTTGCAGGCGCCATACTAGGTACGTCCATAGGCGCGTTGTTTGGAATAATATACGGGTATTCAAGAAACGTGCTTCCTGGCAGACATCCCGTAAAAAAGGCACTAGTTCTTGCGGCCATAATGTGGATCACGCTATACCTAATCCCGTTTGCAAAATACCCGGCAAATCCGCCCACAGTAGGGGATCCTGAGACCATAATATTGCGACAGATGTTGTATCTTGCATTCATAGCAGTGTCCGGGTTTGGGGCCCTTGGGTTCTACCAAATTTACAAGCGCGTAAACAAAAAAGCCATAGCATTTGCAGGTTATGCGGCATTCATCTCGATGGCATTCGTTCTGATGCCGAACAATCCAGATCCTGTGACTGCGTCCGAGGCTCTTGTCAATGCCTTCAGGGTAACTTCGGCAATAGCAGTATCGGTATTTTGGCTTACAGCGGGCCTAGTCTTAGGCGCATTGTGGCAAAAGACTCAACCAGACAAGGTAAAGCAGTCAACATTTCCGTAGACGACTTACTGTTATACTCTGATGTTTTACCTTCTCATTCTATGAAACAAGAACAATAACATTTTATTTAAATAAGAATTTGAATCAATCAGTTAATTGAGCCGAAAGTTTACTCTGCCTCAGCTAAAAAAATACGATGTAACGCAAAAAGTCATAGAGGCGCTTGCAGATGCTGAATCTAGAACAATTTTATTCTCACTGATAAAACACGGTCGTACGGCCTCAGAGGTTGCGGAAAAATACAAGATACCTCTTAGCTCAGTGTACAAAAAACTTGCCGATCTTGAAGATTTGACTCTAGTTCACGTAGAAAGGTGGATGATATCGGAAAAGGGAAGAAGGTTCAAAGTATACCGAAGTAGAATAAGCAAGGCAGACATCAGTATAAAAAAACCAGAACCGACTTTGACCTTGGTGCCCAATTGATTGGTTGTCGGTGTATGCCATGAAGAAAAACACCATGTTTCAGCTCAGCCAGTATGATGTAACACAGCAGATAATTGAAACGCTTGCCAATGTTTACTCGCGCTCAGTTCTGTTTTCTATTATTACCAAGGCAAAAGACGCGCAGACAATATCTGATGACTTGAAGATGTCCATCTCGACAGTCTACAAGATACTCTCCAACCTTGAGACGCTGGCTCTAGTGTATGTGGACAAGTATGAGATATCAAATGCCGGAAAAAAAATAAAGTTCTACAAAAGCAGGATAAAAAAAGCTGAGATAGTGGTTGGCGGTATGATGCCAACGCTTAACCTGCAGTCAAATTAAGACGCATACATATAATGTTGTCAGTAACGTTTACAATTGTCATAACAGATACGTGGAACAACTGCGTGTAATGGAAACTTGAAACAATAGGTTATAGTATGATTCTAAACTCTTTAGACAGTTTATTACAATTTTTTACAGACAGGCATCAATGAATAAAAAAATAATACTGACATCATTCGTCACCGCCATCGCAATCGCATCAATTGTGTTAATGCTTGGCTTGACGCAGACTCAAACAATAACTGCACAAACGCAAAAACAGGGAAACGGCGCATATATTTTTGCCGAAGGCGTGAATACAAAAGCCACATTCATGTTCCGAGAGGCGACCGTCACATACGACTTTCAAATATTCACACAGAATAACAACCTGTTCGGTACATCATCTGGAGGGGTTTCCACTAGGACATCTATCCCAGAGTTCACCTTACAAAGAGTTGTAGGCGACACACCATACTTGCACAAAGCAGTAGACCAAACATGGTACAATAACGGAAGAGTCGCAACACATGAATATTCATACAGATCGTTTGATATGAAGGTGGATTTTGTGAGTGAGGATCACACGTACAGAACTCTAAAGTATACAGATTGTGGCATAAGCAACTACAAGGTCATCACTGAGTTTGACAAGATGAAAGGGCACACTAAAAACGAGGGATTTGCCGTGCTTGAACAGTACACATTCCAGTGTGCAGGTTTCAAACCGGAATCTCCAACATACGACGCAATAAAGAGCAATGGCGACAAATACGTGCCATACGGCAGACAATAACGCCCCTTCTTTTTATTTTACACAAGTATTATTGGCATCTACACTAAAGTTACAGGATCTGAAAAATCTATATTCTAACTCTGTCAAGGCATGTGGTGGAGAAACGGATTTTGGCCTGCATGCTGGCTCTTTTTGCAATTCCAATGACGTTTGCCAATGCCGAAGTCCATACAATGAGTATAGACGGACAAGTGTTTGATGTAACATACAGCCTTGATGGTAGACTGATTGCAATGGACATAGACAAGCAATCAACTTCGCTGTTAGTCGGAATGACTGACGTTGAGGACTCTGTATTCGAGATTACGTTTCCAGTGGATCTGCTTGCCGCACAGGGCAATGATTTTGTGGTTTTAGTTGATGGTCTTGAAACCGAGTATGTGGTGAGCGATTCCGACGGTAAAACTAGCATTACAATTCCACTTTTGGCAGATTCTGAGGAAATTGAGATAATCGGAACTAGTGTTATTCCAGAATTTCCGCTTGGGGCGCTCACAATCCTGGGTCTTGTATGCACGATAACAATCCTGCTCTCAAAAAGGCAAGCGGTCTTTAGGTAGTAACAATATCCAATTTTTTCTGCCTTGCTGCGGATTTTACCTCTCTTGCTATCCTTCTTCCCATGCTCATCGGGACATCATACAGAAGAGTCGAGTACGGCGAGCCCTCCATGTAGATGTTGGTTCCTGCGACTATCCTTGCAGAGAACTCGAACGACCAGAACTTGGCATTCTGATCATACACGCCCTCTATGCAGAACGGGCCGTTCATGCCTGGTTTTACAAGCCTTCTTGATGCCTCAACGAACCTTTCTCCCATCCCGTACACATCATCAAGAAGGGATTCCCGCAATACCATCGGGCTATTCCCTATTACATTAAACGACGAGATGTAGTCCATTCCCATCTGCTGCTGTGCAGGTATCCTTGCAAGTCCTTCTATGTCGGACTCGTGCCTTTTGTCGACTCCGAAAAATTCCAGTTCATCGTTAAGCGGGGAGTAGAAAAACTGCAAGTATGCAAGTACGCCCATCACGTATTCTTGCAGGTATAGGTCGCCATCTCCCTTTATGAGCCCCATCTTGATGAGCTGGTTTCGCTTTTTTACATAATCCTTCTCGCTTGATGTCATAAAGTACCCTTTACCCCCTGCCGCACCGTGCCTTTTTGCTATTGTTAATCGGTTGATTTTCTTAGGCGATGATACTGTTTTTGGGACGTCGAGTTTTGCCTCGCGCATCAGCTTTTCCTTCAGGTTTCTGTCCGACTCCCAGCGGAGTATCCACTTGTTTCCGAACACAGGGGTCTTGATCGACTCTATTTGCTCTGTGCTCATCTGCGCTATCAGAGTACCATGTGGTATGAGCACTGCCTTGTTTTTTTCCAGAACCTTTACGCACTTGGAGTCAAGAACGTCCAGAAAAGAATCAACTAGGATGATCTCGTCGATGAATCCGAATCTGCGGTATAATTTTTCGCGCTTTTTTTCGCAGACAAGAATTGTTTTTAGGCCTTCGTCCTTGGCGCCTTTTAGCACCTGGAGCGCGCAGTGTGAACCAAGAGTCGCAATAGCAGTCATTGCCTGAATTTTCTACCTACCGTGGGTTTATGAAAGTTGGCTCTGAGTTTTAGTTACGTACGCAAAAACCTCGTCAATCATCTCTATTGTGATCTCTTTTTTGAGATCAGGCGGGGCGCATTTTAGGACAAAGTCTATCATGCTCACTCCCTTTGGCATAATTTCAGGGCTCTTTGCGTAAACTGAGTATACCGATATTGCGTTTGATATCAGGATTAGCACCTTCTCCCGGTCTGTCAAAGTCATGCGGGTATCTCACATTTGGTCTAGTTTTAGTGTTATTTTCTGCGTGCGCGCAGAACTCTTTCCACCATAAGCCCAATTATCACCACCCCCAGCGTGATTATTATGGAGATGTAAAGATCAGTTGCAGGCTCCCCGGTTACACCAACATAGGCAGATGCCCCGCTTGCCGTCTCTTCCTGCGGGAGCGACTCTATGGCATAATTTGCAGATTCCATTGAGACGTCTGGAGCCGCAGGAGGCTCTGGGGTTTTGAGTGATTTTTGTGCCATGTCCACATCTTCCATCATCATGGTAGATTCGCGTTCCACGCCGTTTGATACGACGACCTGGTTTTGCTGCTGGATGAACTGGGATGAGAACCATGCTGCAAGTGCAGCCCCGCCTATTGTCGCAAATCTGTATATGCGGTTAAACGAGTTCAAAAGTGACTTGCTGGCCTTTGCTTTCTCCGTCATTCCGGACGGAAGAATAACGATGGCAAATTTGTCCACAGTATAATATTTCATGTCGTGAGATTTCGTGTTTTTTCCAGTCTGGGCAATCTTGACAATTCCCGCCTCTTGCATTTTTTTGAGATGATAAATTACAAGCGGCAGCGATATCTCTGTTTTTTGAGCAATCTGGTTTGCAGTCATCTGATCGTTGAATAAAAGCTTGAGGATGTTTCTGCTCGAGTCTGAGCTTAACAGCTCTCCAACTGCCTTGATTCTGTCATCGTCAGTTGATAGTATCTCTATCTTTTCGTTGATTCCCATTGGATCCTCCGAATCTCCCATATTGGGAGACTGGCATTGCGCATCATAATAACATTTACGACTGTGAATCTTGATTACATACAGACATGATAAGCCAACAAATTTGCGCGGCATATTCATGGTTAAAACCAAATTTAATCAAAGGTTATAGGCCCAGCAATGAGACAAACTTGCAGAAACATGTCTCAACGAATCCAACGCAGAGCCATCACGGCTGTATTTGCGATAATCGTGGCAATTGCGACCATATTTGCAGTTTTGTACTTTGCCCCGCTGCAAAAAGAAGTAACACTCGTGCCAACAACTCCTGATGAACAGGCAAGGTACGAGGCGTTGGGGGCGGCACAGAGGTTTGTTCCAAGCAGTCCCACGTTTGCATTTGACGGAGACATCAACACATTGAAAACAGAGTATGTTGGCTCAACCAAATCCATTCCAGAGCAGCACATGTTTGTGGCAACATTTGATTCAAGCCATGGTGGGTTTGGAGACAGAGGGGGCCAAGATTTAACCCAAGCAATAACGCCCCACAAAATGGACATCATAGTATCAGAAGGACGCGTAATATCTGCAGTGACAGACGAGACTTGGGATGAGCTGAACCGCCAATTCGTGCCGGAAAGACCAGAATAAGTACCCAAATCACGGACATTTCGAGAAAAACTCTAGAAGTTGCATCACGGAGTGCCCTAGCGGGTGTTGCACGGGGCCTCGATCTGCTGGCCACATGCCACACATAGGATGAATCTTAGCATGGCACGATGAGTGACACACTAGTGTTATATCGGCCCATCAAACCATACCAGTATGATTCACAAAATAAAATATTTTGACGCAGACAAGCTGGATCCGGGGGTTTTCCTTCAAGATGTAGTAAACGACTTTCTGGCGGAGAAGGGTGAGAACGTAATAGCTGTGCACCCAGTAATGGATAAGATTCTGCTCGTGCACTACAAGGACGATTTTTAAAATCGCGCCTTTGATACACTGCAAGTAACTGCCATACTGTGCGCACCCGGCTTTGTCCCAAATCCCGTCCGTCGTCAATGACGCAACCGAACCGATGTTGACTGGAAAGTCATGACAAGGGTTAATAGTGGCAGTCAAGACAGATTGCGTTGTCAATCAGACACCGGAATTGTAGTTCTTTAGTAAAACGACATTTCATTAATTCCCCATTACGTGTTTTCAATGCGTTGCAAACGCGATACGACTCTCGCACGACTGTTCAGTGATGTAGACGGATTTGGTAGGTATGGTCAGCCAGATATTTGATTCGGAAAGGAACTGCAAGCGATGTAGGGGATCAATGATCACCGACAGCTCAACAGGGGAGAGGTTTTGCCAAAACTGCGGTTTTGTAGTAAAAGAGGTGCTTGAGGATTCCGGACCTGAGCGAAATCTCTCAAAAGACGAGCGTGGCGACAAGAGCAGATCCGGCATGCATACATCCCTTGCAATGCACGATATGGGGCTTTCAACCGTCATAGGGGCTGCAAACAGGGACTCTGCTGGAAAGCCGCTTTCAGCATACGCCAAACGCGAGATGAACAGGTTAAGGATCTGGAACAATCGAAGTCAGCTCGGAGAGCAATCAGATAAGAACATGAGGCATGCATTCATGCAGCTGGACAAGCTAAGAGACAAGCTTACTTTATCTGATGCGGTGGTGGAAAAGGCAGCGTACATCTACAGAAAGGCACTTCTGAAAAGCCTTGTTAGGGGAAGATCCATCGAGGGGGTTCTTGCGGCTGCAGTGTATGCGGCGTGTAGGGATGCTGAAACACCCAGGACGCTGGATGATGTGGCCGAGGCAATCAACATAAAAAGAAAAGACCTATCAAAAAACTACCGCTTACTGGTAAACGAATTGGAGCTTAGGATACCTGTTGTCAGCCCCATAACATGCATGGCAAAGATAGCAAACAAAGTGGGGCTGAACGAGAAGGTAAAACGTCACGCATTGAGCATCCTAAAGGCTGCAAACGATAAAAAAATCACCGCGGGAAAGGATCCCATGGGCATGGCAGCATCCGCACTGTATCTATCATGCGTAAGGTTTGATGAAGGCACTTCGCAGAAAAATATCGCGCTTGCAGCAGGGGTGACAGAGGTAACGATTAGAAACAGAAGCAAGGACATGAAGCAAACTCTGTCTCTTTGAGAAAAATTGTGTAATGTTGATGACAACAGGCATACATTTTCGATCTCATAAAACACCCGGGCAGAATTCAAATCCTCCCATATTGAAGAAATGCATGCTGGATGAAAAGCACGCAAAAAGCGGAAAATTGGATTTTAACTGATCCTAAACCTGCAGTTTAACTCCACGTAGTGTGCTGGATCAGCCGATAAGACCAGTTAGCAAAGATTGTGATTCCCTATGACAGTACAATCGTTTTAAAAAGAACTAAGACTTGCAAATCATCCCAACAGCGGCTGAGAAACTTTGTCCAAGTAAACTTCGCTCTCCAATGCCTTTATCTTCAGTTCTCTCATAGTTTTTGAATTTCCATGCATCCTGACTATTGCATACCGGCATTTGGGCGAGGGGCAATTGCACAGGATGTGGGTATGATCCATTAAAAGCCCATAGTCATAGGTGAGTTCCTCGCTTTTTTCAATATCCCTTATCGCAAAGTCCCACTTGTTGGAATTGGACGGAACGGGGGCAGCATTTGGGTCGCAGGAGTGATTCCAGAACTTTGATATGTCAGTACAAAGGCATATCTTGCCTTTCCACCAGTATGCATATCGGATGAGGTAATCCTGATGTTTTTTGCCAAACTTGTCAAACTGGTTTTGGGGATATGCAATCTCCGACGTTGGAGTGTATTTCCATAAAACCGTCCCTCTTGGAATAAACTTTCTTGCAAAAAGTCCATTTCCGTGCATAGATGACTTTCTTAATTCGATGTCAGGGTGCAGCATGTGATCACTTTATTTCATTGTCGATTTCATGTCCGTATTCGTTCGGGATTGAACTTGACATGACAGATAGACAAAGACGTTAATTCGGAGATATAAACCAGATCATAATTACCAAGACAGGTGTATGATAAGCTCGATTTTTTAAATTGTGTGTCAAGAGCATCCTTTTATTGCAGGCATGTTTATTGCCGGGAGTTGTGGTCAAGGAAATTTTCAATTGCGTTTAAACGGATCATGCGAATATGTTGACCCATTCTTATTTGAACCTAGATTGACTCACGTGTATCCTCGTAATTGATTGTACCTTGAAATCTGTTCTTGGTTCAGAATGTCGACTGTTTTAAGATGTGCCTGCAGATGTGCATTTCTTAACTGCCAATGAATTTCGCCGCTCTTTTGAACCAGTTCACTTAGATTCTCGGAAGAGATGGTCCTGTCCGCAAACTTTTCATTCATTTCTCTTTCAACTTCGATTAGTTGCCTGCTGAGTGGAATGGACTGCTCCATTACGTCTTCATAAAGACGTTCAATCTTGATTCGTTGCTCGGTTGTCAGGTTTAACGGTTCAGCCAAATCCAGGGCGTGTCTTGGCCCAGGATAGCTGTTTAGCTCTGCCATAGTAGCCATCCCGACCCCATGTCCGTGTTTTAGGCCATCCAGCTCTCTTGCCGATAATGATTTGATTTCTCTTGTCTGCTCTCCTGCCCATGGAGAAATATGGGATTCCATATGTTCGGCAACATGCGTCTGTGTCTCAACGACTGAAACTGGGGCAGAAAAAAGTAAGTGTCCGCTTCCAATTCCAGCAAAAAAAGCTACAATTATCATTCCTAGCCAGACATACCGCGGTACCATCGTATGTAAGTGGCTCCAAGTCGCTTTAAACACGGAATACAGTTTCCAAAAATGATAAATGTAGACCTTTTTTAAATATCGCAACGCTTTGAGGAACGCATGTTTGTTGCAATTCACACAAACGTACCGGTTCAGAGCGAAAAGGTCGCCGACTTCAAAAAATGGTTTGAAGAATCCAACCAAGTAATTTCAAAAAACGAAGGATTCATCTCAAGACGATTGCTGCAATCAAGCGACGGGATCTTGTCAATAATGGCAGAATGGCAAAACAAAGCTCATTTTGACAAGGTTCATGGCGGAGAGACGCATCAAAAGTTACGTCAGCAGGCAAGATCGTTCATGAGTAAAGAACCAGACGGTCCAAAATTCTATGACGTTGTTGTAGGATAGTTCCTTCATCTTTCTTTTTTTAGGCGAGTCTGGGGAGGCGAGGTAAGCAATATATCGTTTTTGGCTACTTTGTAAAATGTACTGGTACATCCATCAAAGCCAAGTTTGAAAATATCGCATTACGTTATTAGGAAGATAAGACAACAATGCTTGTGCAAAGGCAGACGCTGATGGGGATTGTGGCATCTTTTATCATTGGCTCGCTTGTAACCGCATTGGTTTTTGTCTACTCTCAGTCCACAACCGAGGATCTTGTAGTAATTCATATCACGCGCGGGGATCCATTGATGCCGGAGGAGATTCATCCGGCTACAATGGGAGTAAAGACGGCAAGAGGACTTCAAGATGAGGGGCGAGACGTTACCGTGGTTTTGAATGTTAGGGGTGTTTACATAGCATTAAAGAACCCATCTGGGAATCTTGTTGAGGCAAACGACAGTCTGAAAAAGGTTCTGGATGGTGGGGGACGTGTTATTGTGTGTGAGGGTTGTCTAAACAAGGCAGGATATGAAACAGATGACTTACTGGACGGCGTAGAAATACTAACCACCCCCAAATTTTCTGAGATTCTGACCTCAAGATCTACGGTCATCAGTTTTTAGCGGCATGTTGAAAGAAAATTTTAAAAAAGGATTTGGAAGTGGAACCATTGAACGGATTGGGCTTGCTGTAGGCCCTGCCATATTTTTGCTTGTGTTCCTTACCCCTATTTTCGATCTTGCAATGCCCGCAAAGATCGTCCTTGGTGCGGCATTATGGATGGCAGTGTGGTGGATAACAGGGGCAGTCCCCCTATACGTTACAGCCTTTTTACCACTCATAATATTTCCATCCGCGCAGATAGTCCCATTCGGTCAGGTCACAATAAATTACGCTGACCGGCTGGTATTTCTACTGCTTGGCGGCCTCATACTGGCAAAAGCCATTGAAAAAAGCGGCCTGCATGAGAGATTTGCCCTTACGGCACTCAAGATGCTGCCGAATCGAAAGCCTCAGATGGTAATTGCCGCATTCATGGTGGTGACTGCTTCTATTAGCGCATGGATATGCAATACTGCCACCACCCTGATGATCCTCCCCATCGCGCTTGCCGTAATCTCGCAGGTCAAAGACCCTGATGAGAAGGGCAGGTTTGGAACGTGCCTGATGCTGTCAATAGCCTTTGCTGCCAGTCTTGGCGGAATTGCGACGCTTGTTGGAACTCCACCGAACATAATCTGTTCTTCTGTGGCAGACAAAATGTTTGGCATTGAGATCCTGTTCTCACAATGGGTGATGATAGGAATTCCTGTTACTGCGATCGGCTTGCTGGTAACCGGATGGTACATGACAAACTTTGGAGCCAAGGTCTCCAAAAACGAGATAATTGAAGAAAAAGGAGTGATCGTGCAAAAGCTTCACGCGCTTGGCAGCATACCGCGGGATCAAAAGATGGTAATCGGTGTTTTTGCGGCAACTGCAACAGCTTGGATCTCACACATAGCATGGAAACCATATCTTCCAATGGTTGATGATGCGATGATTGCAATACTTGCCGCAGTTTCGCTTTTTCTGTTACCGTCCACAGGACCTAAAAAACGAATTTTAGAAAAAGAAGAGGGCCTACAGATACCCTGGGGCGTACTGCTGGTCATAGGTGGGGGATTGGCACTTGCCGCTGGCTTTACTTCCACAGGGTTGGATAACTCGATTGCAGAACAGCTTGGATTTTTGAAAGGTATGCCTCCGTTTATCGTTTTAATTGTGTTGGTAGCAGTAGCCATGCTTGTGACTCAGGTGGTAGTAAATACGGCGGCTGCTGCGTTGTTGCTGCCCGTTGCCGCATCCCTTTCAGGCATCATAGATGTGAGCCCAACACTACTGCTGATTCCAGTAGCTATTGCAATTAGTTTCGGCTTTATACTCCCAATAGGAACACCGCCGAACACGGTAGTCTTGGGAAGCGGATATGTCACAACAAGGCAAATGGCCAAGGCAGGTATTCCTCTGACCCTGATATTTGTTGTAGTGGTCAGTCTTTTGATGCTGGTTTTGGTTCCCGCCGTCTTTGGCTAAGTTGTCGGGAGACGCACACATCTGGAAGCAACCTCAAACCCACTACCTACCCCACTGATGTTTCCAATACTGAGAAACTACCTTTGTTTTAATTATAATGCACGCCATCTGAAAGGGATGACAAACGAATCAGACGAACCAGAAATGCAAGAATCTTGTTGCTCTACGGGCGGAAGCAAAAAACACGGAGGTGTAGATAACAGTTCCAAGATGCACGGAGGGGGTATGCCACAAATGATGATGGAAATGATGCGAGGAGCCGGAGGAATGCATCAAGGAATGAGACGCATGGGAAGAGGAATGAAATGCGGCGGAGGAATGACTGGTGCTGGCACAGAGGCATTTCCCGTCGATATCGTGCAGGACAACAACGATATCGTTGTTTATGCAGACCTTGCAGGATATGAAAAGGAGAACATAATCATATCCGTTGAAGACGACTCCCTGTCTATTATTGCGAAAAGAAAAAACATCCCGCATTCTGGCGCAACATATGTCCAGGAAAGGCCATCAGAAGCCGAAAGAAGAATAGATCTGCCTTCAAGTGTGAAAGAGGTCAAAGAGGACATGATAAGGGCAACATACCAAAACGGGGTTCTTGAAGTAAGACTTCCATCTTTGGCAAAGAAAATCAAGATTGAGTAGGGGGAGTCCCTTTTTCAGAATTTTTTATTTTTGGTTGGCTTACTGCAGGTATTGACATCTCTGCGTTAATTGCCGATCCCGTTTTAATGGGAATCTTGCCGGTAATTGGTTTTCTAGTTGGAGTTGCCATCGGGATCTCTGGAATAGGTGCACCGATGCTGTTTCCAGCTCTTGTGTTCTTAGGATTGCCTCCCCACCTTGTAGTTGGGACGGATTTGGCATTTCTTGCTTTTACAAGAGTCTTTGCGAGCAGCCTGCATGCAAGGAAGAAAAACATAGACTGGAAATCCTTTGTATTCTTGATATTGCCCGTCGTACCTGCGATGCTGTTAGGCAAGATGGTGTGGGATTCAATTAAGATAAATTTCGGTTCAGAGGCCCTTGACAGTTTAATCTTACTTGTATTGGGGCTGATTTTTCTTGGCATTTCACTCCATCTTGTAAAGTCTAATTTACTTGCCAGTAGTCCCAAGTCATTTACTGCCGCCGAGAAAGACAAAAAATCAGATCATGATGGCTCAAAACCGATTCATACGAGAAAAAACAAACTCGTCTGGGTTTTCACTGCCGCACCAATCAGTTTTATCTACCAAATATCCGGACTCGGAGCTGCCTCCATGATGCTTCCCGTTTTAGTAAAAACAATCAGATCACCAAAATTGGCTGCAGGGACAATGGGGATTTACAGTCTGATTGCGGCCTCTTTTGGAATGCTACTGCATTACTCAATGGACAACATCCCATTTGTAGTCGTGGCGCTTTTGTTAGTCGGGTCTATCCCGGGAGTGTTGTTTGGAGTGCGCTGGGTGACAGTTATTTCACCTAAGAAACTAGTGGCAATTTTTGCAGTACTGATTTTTCTGGGCGGGGTGTTTTTGTTAATCAAATGGGGCGGGTTGACATGATCTTGAAAATCAGTTTTGGTAATTTTCATATGGTGTTTTATTTACCTAATAGCCAGTATGAGAATGAGCGATAATAAGAAATCAAGATACTCTGGATTTGAAGCGAGAGAGGTAAAATCCCTCTCAGAGTCAGACGTGAATATTTTAAGAAGAGGCAGAGGCGGGGCCTTTGGCGGAATGGCACTTTTAGCTGAGCTAAACCACCACCCAGGACCAATTCACGTACTGGAACTAGAAAAGGAATTGAGTATTACCGAGGAGCAGAAACAGAAAACCCAACAAATCTACGATGAGATGGAAAGGGATGCCAAAAGGCTTGGAGAAGATCTGATTTCAATCGAAAAAAAGATGGACGATGGATTCGCAAAGGGCAACATCGCCGAGGGAGAACTAAAAGAACTACTGCTCCAAAGTGCCCGGACTTACGCATTGCTGCGTTTCACTCATCTTAGGTGTCATTTAATGACAAAAAAACTGCTAACGGATGAACAGATTAAGCAATACGATATTCTCCGCGGATATTCAAGCACCTGACCAGAACCAACGTGCTACGTTTGCAAGATAACTCAAAAAGAACGAGATTCTGAAAGAATTCCGAATTTCTTGCAGTTTTCTATTAATGTCTGTAACATATGCCTGTCTAGTGCCTCAGGGTCTTGTGTAATCCATCATGTTTACTATCCGTGTTTACCGGCGGGGGCTTAGGCATTGTCGTCTTCGATATTTGGGCTTACAAGATAATTTTCATAACCAAATATGCCTGAGAGATATAATTGCGATTACGCCTCCTGTTCTGGGGAGGGGTTGACTGTGGGCGTAGCACTGCATTTGAAATGAAATCGAGGTTCATTTCTCTCCCAGTCAACTGATTGTGTTTTCCCTGACGATGAGTACCATTACGCATTATGGTACAATGGAAAAACCCAAACCTGAGATTTTGGACCCAGCTTAAGTAATGGTGTATTGCCAAAAAAGGCATGGTTGGAAACGAATTCGCAAGGATCCTTGTGCCGATGGACGGTTCTGACTATTCAAAGCGAGCAGCCTCCAAAGCCATTGCCTTGGGCAAAAAACTTGATTCGCAGATTGTCTTTCTTACAGCAGTGTCCTCAGCGGCGGTGCCGACCCCAGGCCAGATGCTTGGAATACTAAAGGACGACAAGAGACTGCAAAAGGCGATGCACGAATTGATATGCACCATACGGATGGAGATCACAAAGATGCTTAAAAAACAGGTGGCGGACTGCGAAAAGGCTGGGATCAGGGCAGACTACGAGGTTCTTGAGGGTGAGCCGGTGGAGGCAATACTTGGTTACGCGCAAAAATTCAAGCCCGATCTCATTGTCATAGGGAGTCACGGCCTTTCAGGACTGAGCAAGGTAAAGGCACTTGGCAGCGTGAGCAGGAATGTCTCAGAACTTGCCAAATGCCCAGTAATGATCGTAAGATAGTGCTAGTGCCTCAGAAAGTTCAGTATTCTAGATATGACGAGATCGCTGTTTGCCGTAGGGTCGGATCTCACAAGCAGAAGATCATGCTCGTTTATCGAAAAGGCGTACAGGATTGCGTAATCGAATTTTGCCATGGCGTACTGGAACTGCCCCTGCTTTTTTTCTGCTCTCTCCTCAGAGAACATCTGCATCTGGGTCCCCCCGGATGACTCTATGTGTATTTTTTTAGGAAAGTAACTTGAAACATCCTCCCGTATCTCGTCCCCAACACTGCCTGAATGGTTGTGATAAATTCCGACGTATCTTATACTGCTATCCAACGTCATCACATCAGAAACTGGGAAGTTGCTACATCTCAATGCACCAATATGTCATTTATCCTTAATAAATAGTGGTACATTTATCAAATGTACCACAAGGGTTAAAGTTTAAATAACTTTGGTGCGTACTTTAATCATGACAGGGTGCGGTTGTGGAAGCAAGACTGCCGGGTGCATCAACCCCTCGTGCAATTGTCAGGAAACAGGCGTTTGCACATGCGGTCCTAGCTGTGGATGTTCTGCCCGAAAGGCATAGCACCATTCTTTCCTATTTTTAAGATCGGCGTTTGGAGTGGACCAGTGCCTCATTCTGTCCTCTGTACGCACTCGTTGTCCGCATGCCTGTGTTTTCACAACCCTCGTGTTTTAAGCGCTCAACATCCTCACAATCGTACACCTTTTCAGACCCTAGTAATGTATGCTCTTGTTACTTTGGATATCTCAAACGAGGAAAGAATCTCAAACCTGAGAAAAGCCCAGCAGATCCAAAAGATCCATTTTCCTTGGAACTCCTACAAAGACAAGCCTACCGTCAACTGTGATTCCCGGGGCAACAAAGATCCGATACCTGTCAACATACTCTGGGTTTTCAGTCGCATCGATGATTTCATATTTTATCCCGAGCCCCGCAAGCATGCGCTTTACCTTCTCGCATCGGGAGCAGCCAGGGACTGTCAGCAGTTGAATCTGCACTTCATTCCTTGAGAAACTGTTTTGGGTTTCTCTCAAAGGCCATCCTGCAGCTTGCGCAGCAGAAATGATATACTACGCCCTCGTGCTCAACGGCATCGTTTTTCTCAGAAACATCCATTCCACAGACCGGATCCTTCATACGTTCACCTCCCGTCTCTTGTTTTTAACTGTATACCAGATTACCGGAAATGCGATAAGCAGGCCGGTAAATACTGGCACCAGTTCAAGAGGGTAGCGCGGTGGCGGACCATGATGCACATGAGCCATCCTGCTTACTTCAAAAGGCAGTACAGCCTCCGTGTCTTTTCCGTTAATGTTCTTTATCTTTACGAATGCGCTTCCGGAATCGGCGAACCTGAAGCCCTGCTTTTCAAATCCCCCAGTACTGTGAATGCCTGCTCGCGACTCTAAAAGATTGTCGTTCTGATGCACCTCCATGTCAAAGGTAACGTCCTTTAACAGCACATGCCTTTTTGGGTCATGGAACATGATGTTAAAGACTATGTCGCTACCATGGCTGATGGTTCCAATTGGCTCCCACCGAAAGTGCACCATATAATCCCCCAGCGTGGTAAGCACCATCATCTCCTCCTCACCCGTGTCATGCCCGTGCTCATGGTCCATCCCCTCCATCGCAGTGCCAGCCGGTGTTTCTGCAGTAAACTGCTGCGGCAGCATGCTGATCTTTAGCTGTTCTGGAAGGTTTGCCGCTTCCACAAAGTCATTCCATACAGTGTGTAAAAAGATCTCCATGAACCACTGTTGTCCTTCCGGGGTTCCATTGATTATGAGAAATGCTCCTAGCGCAATCATGACAAAACCGCTTGCCCTTTCAATCTTGACCCTTTTTGCAACAAGGGCCCTTGTCGGATTGAATCCTATGATTGCAAGCACTGCCACAAGGATAAGCGGGATGGCCCTTCCTATCCCATGGACAAAGCCGAGCGAGGCTCCGATCTCTGGTATCCCGGTGCTCATAATGTAAATCAGCATGATGTAAAAAAGCGGGTTTGTGCATCCCACCCCAGCGTTTCCCACGAGCAGCCCCATGAGGCCCGCCTTTGCGTACTCGCCTCTCCCCAGCAGGAACTTGGGTGTGCCAGAGTACGACGGAAGTCTGATGTTGACAAGTTGCAGCCTGTTGAGGCCAAAGACGAACGAAACAGAGCCTGCAACTATCATCATTATTCCAGATACGTCGCTCAGCCCGGCGGTCCTTCCAAGAAACGCAAGGGCCAGACCGTAAATCGTGATTGTTGCAGTCATGCCGGCGCCAAAGAGCAGTGCAATGGTAAGCCCTTTTTTGTATCCCCTGTCTATCGTCATTGGAACTATGATAAAGACAAAGGGAAGCGTGCATGGAAGTACCACCATGGAAAGCCCCGCGAGGTACGCGATTACAAGCCAGGACGAGTAGGTCATGGTGTCAGCCTGTTCAGTGCCATATTCGGTAGTCAGAAAGAATATTGCCCCAAGAAAGATGACAGAAAAGAGCGCAAACATTGCATATATGACTGTCTTCTTTCCAGTAGAAACATCCTCAGCATGAATCAACTAGAATCTTATCAATAACTACAGTAAAAATTCGATGGTACAAATCCTAAACTGATTATCATTCATGAAAAAGTTAATCGGCTTTATTATCTACTTTCTATCACATGTAAGCATGACTCATGATTGTGGATGTGGCGCAAGCCACAAGGAATCTTGCAACTGCATGGAAACAGGAAAATGTAGTTGCGGAAGTGATTGCAAATGCATAGATTGTAGAGACCCAAGCTGTGGAACCCACGGCTAGATATCTTTTTTTTGATCATGTTGCTAAAGCCAAAAACGGTGCAACGGTTTAATTGGACAAAGGGGACTTGATGGTTGTTGTCAGAGACTGAAAGCAAGGCTAGAACAGTTCTCAAGATAGGTGGCATGACGTGCGCAGGGTGTGTAAGTGCCATACAAAATAAGCTGATGGAGACTGAAGGTGTAGAAAAGTGCGAGGTGAATTTGGGTGCAGAAAAAGCAGTGCTGGAGTACGACCCAACAGTTACGGATATTGCAAAATTGGAAAAAGCTGTGGGGGATGCTGGATACCGGGTGGTTTATGAGAAAATGAGCTTAAGAGTCGGGGGGCTCACTGACTCTAGCGATGCAAGCGGACTGGAAAACAAGATCTCGTCAAAACAGGGAGTACGAAAGGTCTCAGTAAACTATGGTAACGGACGGGCAACACTTGAATACAATTCATCGCTTCTGTCCGCATCCGACATAAGAGAGACGTTCAAGGACAGCGGGTATGATATAATCAGCGAGGACGTATTGGAATCGCCAGAGGAAATCGAGGCAAAAAAGACAAAATCTCTTTTTGTTATAGGGCTGATTTTAGCGATACCTGTGGTCTTGTTTGGGCATCATGGACTGCACAACCTATCGATACATTTGATTGGGACTTCTGAGGCAACCTACATTTCGTTTGCATGCGCATCGGTGATCCAAGTATGGATGGGTTGGAGGTTTTACAAGGGCGCTTACAAGATGGCGAGGATGAAATCGGCAAACATGGACACGCTGATTGTTCTTGGCACTACAACTGCCTATGTCTTTAGCGTCTTTAACACGTTTCCAACAGTGGTCTGGGACAATATTCACTATGAGGCAGCAGTAATGGTAATTGTATTCATTCTTCTTGGGAAGTACCTTGAGAATAAGACAAAGGGTAGGGCATCATCTACCATCAGGAAGATCTTAGAGCTCCAGCCAAAGACTGCGACAGTGCGAAGGAATGGAGTAGAATCGCAGATTTCAGTTGAACACATACAGAAAGGGGACATCATAATAGTTCATCCTGGCGAAAAAGTCCCGGTAGACGGACTGATAATCGAAGGCGATTCTGCAGTAAATGAGGCGGTGGTTACTGGCGAATCCATGCCGAAAACAAAAAAAGCAGGAGATGCTGTGATCGGAGGGACCATTAATCAAGAAGGCGCACTTGTCATGCAGGCTACCAAGGTGGGCAGCGATACATTTCTTGCTCAGGTAGTGGGGCTTGTTGAGGATGCGATGGGGAAAAAACCACCCATGCAGAAGATTGTTGACAAGGTTGCCGGGAGATTTGCATTCTTTGTGATGGGTGTTGCGATTGTGACCTTTTTTGCATGGTATCTTGTGGGTGAACCAATGGTGATTCTGGCAGCAATAATTCCAACAGTGGCAGTATTGGTGGTCGCTTGCCCTTGCGCACTCGGACTGGCAACTCCTACTGCCGTGATGGTCGGGATGGGGATGGCAGCACAAAACGGAGTAATATTCAAGGGTGGGGACAGTCTTGAGACGCTTGGGAAAATAGACACCGTCGTGTTTGATAAGACAGGTACGCTCACTGAGGGCAAGCCAAGAGTCACCGACATTGTTCCCGTAGGCGATGGTAATTCTGAGAACTATGTTCTGGAGATCGCAGCTACTGCTGAACGAAAATCAGAGCATCCTCTTGCCCGCTCCGTGGTGGAAAAAGCAACCGAAATGAGAATAACTGTGGGCGAGCCCTCTCTCTTTATTGCAGTGCCCGGTAAGGGAATAAAGGCAAGAATAAACGAACAGCAGGTGATTGTGGGCAGCGTAGGCATGAATCGCAAGGAAGGAGTGGACGTATCGAAAACTGAGGACGTGGTGCGAAGACTTCAAAACGAAGGAAAGACCGTTTCGTTAGTATCGGTTGAAAAAAAAGCCATTGGAATCATCGCTTTTTCGGACACGGCAAGACCTAGCGCAAAGGTGATGGTGGATCTACTAAAAAAGAAAAACATAGCAACCGTAATGCTTACCGGAGACAACGAACATACCGCGGCTGCAGTTGCAAAGGATCTTGGAATCACTCAAGTTCTTGCAAACCTGATGCCTTCTGACAAGGTGGATTCAATCATTAGTCTTCAAAAGAACGGTCAGACGGTGGCAATGGTGGGAGATGGGATCAACGACGCACCGGCCCTCACCCAAGCAGATGTGGGAATAGCAGTTGGCGCCGGAACTGACATTGCGATTGAGTCAGGCGATGTAGTGCTCATACATGAAACGCTTGAAGATGTGGCCTTTGCCATACAAATAAGCAAAAAAACACTCGGAAAGATAAAACAAAACCTAGTCTATGCATTCATGTACAATACGGCACTAATTCCTGTTGCTGCATTCGGGTTTTTGGATCCTGCCCTTGCCGGGCTGGCCATGGCAGCAAGTTCAGTATCCGTTGTTTCAAACTCATTATTATTGAAAAGATGGAAGCCAAAAAGATAGCCTATTTTTCAGTGAAGCATAAAACGTATGGTTTCACTAAAATTTTTGACATGACGCCTATTGGAAACCAAAAGGAGTGCAAAGGCCCTATACGTGCATAATTGAGAGGTACAAAATGCTTAGTAAGAATAGGCCCCTCAGTGGTTGAGCCCCCATTAATTTTTGAATCTATCTGATTGATCCTAAACTGATAAATGATTAAAGTCAGCATCAAAAATCCAATCATAAAAAGCATACGGTTCAATTCTACTTGTATTCTGGAAAAACGATTTTGGCTACTTTAATTCACAAAAAACTTGATTAAAAGTCAAGAGTTGTACTTGCCAAAGTTATTCAAGTCTCTCATCCAAAACCTGAAATAATGAATCAATCTGGTTTTCTGAATATCGGAAGGTGTTTAAAAGTAATTTGATCATTAGTTCAATACCGTATGTGGGGCATATGCGAAAAGTGTGAAACCCCGATAATTTAGAGATTGTAAAATATAAATTCCTAAATGACCCGTAATTTATTCCCAATAATATTCAAGCCTTAAATCTAGTCACCTAAGGAAACATGTCGTGGTCTCAGATAATATCGTAATGAAAATTCATGAACAATACCTAACTGAGACTAATGAACAAGTTCTCCTAAGACACAAGAAAAGAACTGGTGAACCAGCACACATCGGGGTAATTCAAGAAAATATGAATGAAGTGCTTCTAATGATAAATAATGTTGGAAGTTCTGGAAATAAAGAACAAGATTTACTTGAAATAGCCACTCATATCCTGGGAGTAATTACTTGGAGACAACCATTTATGGATGGCAATAGAAGAACTGGAATTATTGCCGCAGGTAAATTTTTGCGTGATAACGGATATCGTTTGAGTATTGATCCAGAAGAGAAGAATTTGGAATTAAGATCGATATTAAGAATGCTCAAGAATCAACTATTAACCTTGAATCAGGAAGTCATGAGACAGCTGTCTTTTTATATTTCACAGAGAATAAGGAATTATGAGCCCAGAAGATAAGAAAATCAACGATGAACTTATGGAAGAATACTCTAAACTTTTAGATGATCTCGCTCATGACGACTAGTTTCTAGAGTCATTTATTGTTCTATAGTTTTTACGGCACTGTCAAGTTCATGGCTCATCGATCAGGATCTTATGTGTGTCAAATCTCGGCTCATTTTTAATCAGGCGCGTATATTGGTGATCAAAGTTTGGATTTAAGAGAAAAGCAGATAATTCTAGGGGGTGCTGGCTCGATATTGATGATAATTGGTATTCACCTGACGATTGAACCCATCCAAGAAATTCATCCAAGGCAGCTATCTGAAATGGAGAAATTTCATGCATACCTAGAAACCACTTATCCTATCGGTATCGGTCTTACTGCCGTTGGACTGACCTGTTTTGCTATTATAATTAAATGGAAACACGAAGCGTCCAAGAAGAAACGCTGATAATAAAATAAAGCACTATCAAGATCGTGGCTCAGTCACACCAATGTTAGAACTATGTATGATGCCTATAAACTCGTTCATTCTAGGTTCAATTCTACT